>Ga0070682_100000219_pt1 | contig 42148 bp, 42 predicted proteins | sample KBSC63LmetaG_FD_64668 | JGI IMG/M metagenome (GOLD analysis project Ga0070682, IMG submission 64668) | Corn rhizosphere microbial communities from Kellogg Biological Station, Michigan, USA - KBS C6-3L metaG | ecosystem: Host-associated > Plants > Roots > Rhizosphere | place: USA: Michigan...
GGTCCCTAAGAACGTAAGCTTCATGATCGAAGTCCAATGTCCGATGTCCACAGTCCAATGTCAAATCCGCAAACGTGCGGTTGAACTTGGGGCTTTGAACTTTGTGCTTTGACGTGGGACTTTGGACTTTTGACTTCGTTTACCCCCCGGTAATGTCGCGACTGGAAAAGCTGCGCGCTTTCGGGGTTGCATTTGTAAGCGACACAAACTGCATACGCAAGTCTGCCAGCAGTCCTTCGAGGATTTGCTGTTCCTGTGGCAGGAGATTTCCGCTCGTCTTCTTTTGCAGCATTCCCAATATGTCGATCCAATGCTTGCCTAGTTCCAGATCTACCTCGCGCTTGCCGGTGGTCGGATGTTCCATCATTCCCAGCGATGCGGCGGCGTTGGAAGCAATAGACATCATGAAATTCACAAAGCTTGCCGGCTCTTCGGCGCCCGGCAAATCCATCTCAGGCGGTTCTTCGGCGTGCATCGTAGCTTCATCGGCAGTCGACTGCGCAGGCTCGGGAGCCGAAGCCTCTGGTTCGCCCGCGGTATCGGCTGCAGGTGTCGATTGAGTATCGGGCGCAGCTGGAGTTGGCGTTGGCGCCTCGGTCTTTGCGGCGGCGGCGGCTTCCGGCTTTTCCGGCTCGGGTAAATCCCGCGGCGTGCCGTCCGCGTTGAAGAGTCGCCGGTCAGTAACTTTATAGCTGGGTTGTTCCTCGCTCATTTTCCCTACCTATTTTCGGATTAACACTACTCAGGAACGAATCCCGCCGAGTTAATCTTTGAGTTCGTGATGTATCGCGATGTTAGCACCCCAATGTTACGCCCGCAATTCGGTCTCCCTTTTGCCGTGCAAATGTTTGCAGACTAAACTGAGGTCTAACCAGACGAATTCGGAACTCTGAACTCGAAACTTATCTATGCCTGCAAATTTTCAGGATCTTGTCGACTTAATGAAGAAGCTGCGCGCGCCCGATGGCTGCCCCTGGGATCGCGAACAAACCTACGCTACCCTTGCCCCGATGTTGCTCGAAGAAGCGTACGAAGCCTTTGAAGCCGTTGAGGAAGCGCGAGAGGGTAACGCGTACGAACTGCGCGACGAGCTCGGCGATCTGCTTTTCCAGATCGTCTTTTATGCGCAGGTCGCAGCTGAACAGAACGACTTCTCCATCGACGACGTCACTAATGCGATTCACGAAAAAATGGTGCGCCGGCATCCGCATGTCTTTGGCGACGCGGACGCCGCGGACACAGCGGCAGTGCTGCGCAACTGGGAGGCGATGAAGCAAGACGAGCGTCGAGCGGCGGGCAAAGCAGAGCCGGGCGCTTCATTGCTCGATGGCGTTTCCTCAAAGGCGCCGGCGCTCATGGAAGCGCATCAGCTCACGACCAAAGCAGCGCGCGTTGGTTTTGATTGGGAAAAGGTCGAAGACATTTTTGCGAAGCTGGACGAGGAAATCGGCGAGCTGCGCAGCGCCATAGACACTCACGTGCTCTCGAACACCGAAGCTGACCACTTGCAGGTAAGAGAAGAATTGGGAGACTTGCTGTTTGCGGTCACAAACATCGCGCGGCATCTGAAAGTGGAACCGGAAGCGGCGTTAAAGTTAACCAACCGAAAGTTTCGCCGCCGGTTTGGCTTTATCGAAACGAAACTTGCCGAGCAGGGCCGCACGTTTGAAGAAACTACACTCGATCAAATGGAAGAGCTCTGGCAGGAAGCGAAAAGCAGTGGGCAGTGAGCAGTGGGCAGTGAGCAGTGGGCAGTGGGCAGTGGGCAGTGAGCAGTATGCAAACCGCCTTCTGCTTACTGCTTACTGCTTACTGCCCACCGCTCACTGCCCACTGCCCAGCCCACTCCTCAGTCGTTCAGTTGAATCGAACGCAGTATGTTGCTGAATGCAGATTGATAGCGGCCCGACTCGTTACTCGGAGCGACCGCGACGAGGTAGAACAACTCTCCGCTGCGCAACTGCGTGGTAATTACCGTCACAGTCTCGTTCTGCCCGGTCGCCTCGTTAACGTTGGCCAGCGTAGTCGTCAAACCGGTCCGACCGCCAACGGTCGTTCGCTGTAGATTCGTCCGTTGCTGCAAGCTGCCATTGCCAACACCCAGACTCTGAAGCAACTCGTTGGTGGCCTGCTGCAGGTTACGACTTTGCGTTTGACCCAATCCAAGATTTACACCGTGTGTGTAAACCACCTGGTTCTGATACTGCCCGTACGCGCCCTCGGGTGAATACCACACCGAATTGCCCGAGCCCAGTTCGCGCCAGTTGTTCGGCACGCTCACGCGAACGAGGCCTCCGAGGGCGGAATAATTCTGGTAACGCGTTGAGGGATAACCAACGTTTCCGCGCGGCGCATTCGTCGGATAATTGCCGGTGCTTTCTCCGGTCGGATATCTATTACCGCTGCGCGCAATTTCGGCCATGGTAGGGGCCGTGCCCATCCCGCGGAGTCGCGATTGAACGCGTTCGAACTCACCCGTTGAACGAATCGGGTTGTCTACCCGCAGGTACTGAGCTTCCTGGTTGATGCGCGCGTAACGATTTGCCGGGCTCGGGTGATCACTAAGGAACCCACCGCCGCCGCCACCGCTCTGGCGTTCAATAGTTTGGAACATGCCCGCCAGGTCGCGGGGGTCGTAGCCGGCACGCGCCATGATCTGGGCGCCCAGGATGTCGGCTTCAGTTTCATACTCACGGCTGAACTTCAAAAAATAAACACCTACGCCCTGCCCAGCAATCTGCGCGGCCGCGCCGGCCGGACCACCAATTATCTGTCCGCCAATGCCAAGAATTCCGGCAAGCAAACCATACTTCTGAGCCTTCGATGCCTGCGCCGTGCCGTGGCGCAGCGCAACGTGGCTGAGTTCGTGGGCCATCACGCCCGCCATCTCGCCCTCATTTCGCGCGGCCTGAATCATGCCGCGGTTCACATACATCGGCCCACCCGGCAAGGCAAACGCATTGATGTCGCGGGCGTTAACGATTTTGAAGTAATACTGAAATTCAGGATGCTGAAATTCCGAAGGAATGCTGTTAACCAACCGCTGGCCCACGCGCGAAACGTAATTGGTCGCCTCGGCGTCGTTCAGGATCGGCATCTGCTGTTCGACTTCATTTGCAGCCTGCCGGCCGACCTTCACGTCGTCCGTCGGTTTGTACTTGTTGCTGTGATAACTAATCTTCGTCTGCGACCAGACTGAAACCGGCATTACTAAAAGTGCGAGCAGGGTTACCCACGTCATCGCTCGCTGTGTTCGAGTCAAATTTCTATTGATCATTACTGCCTCCATACCACGCTGTGCTTTAAATATTTTGGCTTTTATCGCAGCGGCTCGCGCCGCTCACTAACCTGCCCTGCTTGATTCATCGTCACCGAGATCGATGGTCTCATCGAAACTGCGCAGTCGAGGGAAGAGTTGATTCGGGCTTACCCGCATTTGATGAGCTACTACTGCCTTGAGTTTGCCTTTTTTCGAACGCTGGCTTGCAACTGAACGGATGATGAAGCTGAACCAAAACGCAACATCGCGCCCGTCTTTCAGCACGATTTCAGTTCGAACATTTCGCAACTCAGCTATTGGCAAACCCTCCGAGCCTCCACACTGCAAGGTCGGTGCCACGTACTAACTTTTGTTGCGCGGTGAGATATGTTCGTTCAACCAACGCGAGGGCTCGGTGAGAGGTGCGACGTGATGAGGACGTCCCTTCCAAACGCGCACCATGGAAACGATAAGAAATATCAGACTCGCAAGTCCGAACAATGAGCCACCGACAGAGCTGTCGGTCACCGCGCTGACCACCCCAAACAACGTCTGCACCATCAATATCGCGATGTGCACTGCGAGTCCCTGCGCCGCGTGAAAACGCACTCGCAATTCTCGTCTGGGAACTAAAAACAACTCGAGCAACGCCGGGACTACGCCGATGTAAAACGGCGCGTACGGCAACATCATCGCCCACTTTTCGGGCAACCCGATGCCGCTCACCGGGCGCGCGGTTGGCCTTTGCTCTATGGGCCGATATGGTGCGGCCGGTGGTTGATACGGTGCAGGCGCCGAATACGTTGGCGGTGTGAACATCGACTGGTAGGGCGTCTCGGCCGAAAGATTGTCATAACGTCGGGTGGGCGCTTCAGAAAAAACGTTTTGACGTGCTGCATCGCCCACAGAACCGAATTCGCTCGTCGCGCCACTTACGTTCTGAGTGTCGGCCGGGCGATCGCTGTCGTTACGAATTTCTTCGGTCTGCTTAACGAAATCAGGATCGAGAGGATTCGTATCGTATTTGCTTTTCTTCTGCTCCATCGACAAAACCTACGATTTGTTCGCCTGAATGGTTCAATCTTACTCGCCCGCAATTGCATACTCAACTTCGTTCCAAAGCTGCTCGCGTTCAGAGATGCGAAAGGCACGCATCACTGGAGTTGGGCCAGCCAGACCGATGATGAAATACAAAGCCTGCGGGTAGTATGCCAGTCGCACGTCGGTTTGCGAGGGCGCCGGTTCAGACGAACGCGGATGCGAGTGATAAATAGCCAGCAGTTCCTCGCCGTTGTTTCGCATCTGGCGCTGCGCGTTGAACAGGTCTTCGGGCGCCGCTTCATACGAGGTGGCGGTGTTTGCGGCGATGTTTCGGAGCGGATAGATGCGGGACACTAAGTTCTTTTCCGTGCCGCCGATCAGGCCGCAGCACTCAGCCGGATCGGCCGCGCGCGCGTAGGACAAAATTTGGTCCCGCTGAGATCGTTGGAGAGTGATCATGTCGGACAAGACTTCACGAGTTTTGAACTTGGAACTTCGAACTTGATTTTGGTTTTTTTTGGACTTACGACTCTTGCCAACACAAACCCAGGATCGAAGTACAAAGATCAAAGTTCCTGAAGTCCCTAAGACTTATCCGCGATTAACAAATGCAGTTCCTGCAACTGCTTTTGATCAACTTCACCGGGCGCATCGATCATCAGGTCAGTTGCTGAGGCGGTCTTTGGAAACGCCATAACGTCGCGAATGTTTTCGGTCGGCACCAGCACCATCAGCAAACGTTCGATCCCGGGTGCAATACCACCGTGTGGCGGAGTGCCAAACTCCAGGGCGTCGAGAAAGAACCCGAAGCGCGAACGCGCCTCTTCGGTCGTCATCCCAAGAGCCTTGAAAACCAAACGCTGCACGTCGCGCCGGTGTATACGGATCGAACCACTCGCCAGCTCCACACCGTTGATGACCGGGTCATAAGCCTTCGTACGTAGTTTTCCCAGCAACGAGGTTTCGCCTTTTTCCACCGCGCGTTCAAGCAGTTCCAGATCTTCGTCGAGCGGCGAAGTAAACGGATGGTGCATGGCGTAATAGCGATCGTCGTCTTCGTGATACTCAAACATGGGAAACTCCGTTACCCACAATGGCGCATACGTGTTTGACCGTATCAACTTTTCGCGGCGCGCGATCTCGTTGCGCAAGGCACCGAGGCTCGCAGCCACCACTTTTGGTTTACCGGCAACGAGCAGGATTGCATCACCCTTCGCAGCACCCGAAGCTGAGCCCAGCCGCCCGACCATGTCTTCGCCCAGAGCCTTCAGCAGCGACGAGCTGGTCTCATCGCCCAGCTTTATCCAGGCGAGTCCGCTGGCGCCATAGCGTTTGGCAAACTCCTGTAAGTCGTCGAGAGTTTTGCGAGATAAACCCGAGCCGCCCCCGACAACGATGCTTTTAATCTCTCCGCCGCCGGCAAGCGCGGTCGCGTAAGGTGCAAAGTCGGTTTCAGCCAGGACCGTTGACAAGTCCTGCAACTCCATGCCCTCGATGCGCAGGTCAGGTTTGTCCGAACCCCAACGACGCATCGCCTCCGCATAAGTGAACCGCGGAAACGGCAACGGCAAGTCAACGTCAATTAACTTGAAGACACGCGCAAACAGTCCCTCGGTGACTGAGTAGATCTGATCGAGCGTGGCGAAACTCATCTCCACGTCGAGCTGTGTGAACTCCGGCTGGCGATCTGCACGAAGATCTTCATCACGAAAGCAGCGCGCGATCTGAAAATACTTATCGAGCCCGGCGATCATGCATAACTGTTTGAATAACTGCGGCGACTGCGGCAGGGCGAAGAACTTCCCGGGTTGCACGCGCGACGGCACGATGTAATCGCGCGCCCCTTCCGGAGTCGACTTGATCAGAATCGGAGTTTCAATTTCGGTAAATCCCTGCTCGTCCATGTAGCGACGGATTTCGCGCAGCACGCGATGGCGCAAACGCAGGTTCGCCTGCAGTTGCGGCCGCCGCAGATCGAGATAGCGATATTTCAAACGCAAGTCTTCACTCGCAAGCGCGTCGCTGCTGACAGTCTCGAGCTGAAAAGGAAGGGTGCGCGCGTCGTTAAGCAGCAATAGCTCGCGGGCGTGAACTTCAATTGCGCCGGTGGCCAACTTCGGGTTTCGCTGGCTCTCTTCACGCAGCGTCACTTCGCCCGAAACAGCGATCACATACTCGCCGCGAACCTCTTTCGCTTTTGCGTGAGCTGCCGCAGCATCTTCGGAATTGAGCACGACCTGTGTGACGCCGTCACGGTCGCGCAAATCAATGAAGGTAAGTTCACCAAAGTCGCGGCGCTTCGCGACCCAGCCCATCAGGGTCACAGTTTTGCCCACGTCGTCCGGGCGCAATGCGCCGCAGGAGTGTGTGCGCGCTAATTCTCCAAGGTTATCGAGCATTGTGAAATATTAACTGCGTGCCGCGTTCGAAGCCAGCGAACGTAAAAACGGGTGGTGCCTTAATTTGAATTCTCTCAGTGCGTTCTTTGTGCTCTCTGTGTCTCGGTGGTGAATAAAGTAAGCAAAGACTCACCACGGAGGCACAAAGGACACAGAGGTCTCACAGAGAACTGAAATTAGGTCACTACCTAAGACGAGTAGTCTCCTAATTCGAGTTCTCTGTGCCGTCTCAGGGTCCTCAGGGAAGAACTGAAATTAGGACACCACCGGTAAAACCTTATCGGGCTGTGAAGTTCAAACGCCTTGCGTGATCTCCAACATGTTGTCACCCGGATCGCGCACAAAGAAGCGCCTTTGGCCCCGCACCGGATCTTCATCAGGAATTATCTGAATGCCCGCTTCCTCAAACTGCTGCTGAGCGATTTCGATATCCGAAACCTGATAACAAACATGCCTATCGCTCAATTCGTTTTGCGCTCCCTCCTCGATTGAGAGGTGGAGTTGAGAATTGCCAAGTTCATACCAGGCGCCGATGTACTGCCTTGGCCCAACCGGTTTAGGAAGTTGCGGGAGACCAAGCACATCACCGTAAAAATGCCTGGCTGCCTCCTCGAGCGCAGCCGGCACTGTGACGTTCACGTGGTTCAGTCTGGTTACACCGATGCTCATAGTTTGAAGTTTGGATTTTCGATAACGCCAAAAAGGTTTCCGAACGGGTCCTTAACCGTCGCGACCTTGATGCCTTCGCCAACGTCTTGCACCGCTTCGTGCGCTGTGGCGCCGCGCTCAAGCAGATGGCTGAGCGCGGCCGCGGCGTCGTTGACTCCCCAATACGCAACGACGCTTTCCGAACTCCCTGCCTCCGCGTCTGTTGGGTGTAATCCTAATTCGAAGCCGCCGACGTTGAAACCAACATAGAACGGCTGATCGAAATACGGAGCGAAACCCAGAACGGCGGCGTACCAATCTCTTGCCTTAGCGATGTCGTTAACGTGATAGATCGCCGTTCGTAAACCAAGGAACATTTTCACACTCCTGACAAACTACGAAGTAATCAGTGCCGCGTAGCATGGAGATTTTGGGGTGCGTTGGCCTGACACCGCTGTGATCGCTCGCGTCTCTCATCGATGTCGTCGGGAGCAAACCCAAAAGCGGCGTCAAGCCGCCGCACTCCAAATGCTACCGATCCTGCGAGTCAAGCTTCTCCGAAAAATCCAGCCCCGATTCCAACTGTTTCTTCTTCTCGGCGTCAGCAGGCTTTTCAGACAAGTACGCGTTGAATTCAGCCGACCGGTTGCGCGGTATGCTCAAGGACTTCCAGTCGCTCGAGCGAAAGTGCTTCGCGAGAAAAACAATTTGTCCAATATGGTTTGCATAGTGCATCAGTTGGCGGTTGATCGCCTGAATTACAGTGTGAGCCTCGCCACGGATCATTACTGTCTTGCCCTAGTCGTCAGCCGTTAACGGTTCCAGGGCGTCAAACACGCATTGCCAGCCGCGCTGCCAATAGGCGAGTACGGCGTCTTTTGAAGTGTCGGGGGTAATCACAAATTCCATATCGCGATTGCGATCGGGCTTTTCACCATCGCTCGTCAGGAAATCCGTCCAGCGCGAAAACATGTTCCCCGCCATGTGCTTCATGATGACGGCAACGCTATTGGCCTCTTCATCGAGCGTAACGAAAAACTCTTCGTCCTTCAGTTGGTCGAGAGCTTTGTCAGCAAGCTTCTTGTAAGCGCGCAAACTCGCGATTGAATCTTCAAGATAGTGTTTTGCCAATGATTCATTCATGACAATATCCCTGTTGAGGCTCATTGGAGCGCAGTTCGGATCGCATCAGACACAAGCTCACGCTTAATGTTTCGTTGTTCGCCTGAACGCATATCTTTGAGTGCCACTTCTCCTTTGGCCGCTTCATCTGTCCCGAGCAATGCCACGAACGGTACTCCGCGTGCTGCCGCAAACTTGAATTGCTTCGCCAGTTTATCCGCCTCCGGGTAAACGTCTACGCGCAAACCCTTTTGTCTTAATTCACGCGCCAGAGCGACGGAGGCTGCCAACGATGAGTCGTCCCAAACGCTAACCATTACCTCGGCCGGCGACGAAATGAGCGCTGACGGAAACATTTCTCTCTCAGTCATGACGACGATAATTCTTTCGAGTCCCAGCGAGAACCCGCATGCCGGAACAGTCGTGCCCGAAAACATTCCCACCAGGTTATCGTAACGCCCGCCGCCGCCGAGACTGCCCGGCAAATCCTTGACGTTGATCTCCATAATCGCGCCGGTATAGTACGAGAGTCCGCGCGCTAAACTCGGATCGATCTCGATTCGCGACCCAATGCCTTCGGCCTCCGTAAACTGTAGGATCGAACGCAACTCGTCAATGCCACGCGCGCCTAGTTCGTTATCACCAACAAACTCCACCAGTCGCCCGATGATCGCGCCATTCAGAGCCTGACGTTTTTGCGAAGTGCTTTCGCCAACCGCAATCTCAGCTGCATGATCCAGCGCGGTGAGGCCCGCAAAAAAACTCAAGAGCTTTGCGCCCGCCGCCGGCTCGATTCCTCTTTCGACAAATTCCTTTTCCACGCCCGCACGGCCAATCTTGTCCAACTTATCAAGCGCGATCAAAGCCGGATCGTGCTTCTCGTTCGCCACGCCTGCGGCTTGCAACACGCCGGTTAAAGCGTGCCGGTGATTGATCCTGATGGCGAAGTCGTCGAAGCCGAGCCGCGTCAAAACGTCGCTGGCTGCGGCGCAAATCTCTGCCTCAACCAGCATGGAACGCGAGCCAAGAATGTCCACATCACACTGATAGAACTCGCGAAACCTGCCGCGGGCCGGGCGATCTGCACGCCATACCGGCTGAATCTGGTAACGTTTGAAAAACTTCGGCAGCTCGTTTTTATATTCCGCCACTACGCGTGCGAGTGGGACGGTAAGATCGTAGCGCAACGCCAGGTCCGCTTCGCCAGTGCTTTCGTGAACACCGCGCTTTAGGATCTTGAAGATTAGCTGATTGCCCTCTTCGCCATACTTCCCCATCAGCGTTTCGATATTTTCGACAGCGGGAGTCTCGAGCGGCTCAAAACCGTAGCGCTCGTAAACCTCCTTCACGACGCCGATGACGTATTCGCGGCGTCGCACGTCGGCAGGCAGAAAATCGCGCATGCCCCGCGCCGGCTGTGTGTTTGAGGAGGCCACTGGTTATGGTTCTCTTTTGTAAATCGGAATGTAGTTTACGTAGTTTTGCCAGAAGCCGTTGAGCCCTTCGACTTCTTCATCGGTCAGAGGGCGTTTGACCCGGGCCGGAATTCCCATCACTAACGAACGCGGCGGGATGATCGTGCCAGGCGATATCAACGAACCGGCAGCAATCAACGACTGGGCGCCAACGCGCGCGTCGTCGAGCACGATTGAGCCAATGCCAATCAGGGCGCCGTGTTCAATGTAGCAACCATGCAAGGTCACGCTGTGGCCCACAGTAACCTCATCTTCAAGAACGGTCGGGTGCGATCCGGTGCGCGTGTGAACAACACAATTGTCCTGGATGTTGCTGCGATCGCCGATGCGGATGTAGTACATGTCCCCGCGCAGCACGGCGTTGCACCAAACTGAAGCCTGTTCACCCAGATGCACGTCGCCAATCACCTGCGCACTGATATCCACGTAAGCGCTGTCTGGAATCTGCGGATGAACTCCGCGAAAGGGTCTAATCATGTTTTGCAAAATATTAGCACAGCTCTTAGGCACTGCGGTGTCCGACAAGCCTCAGCTTGTCGTTGAAGCGCGACAAACTAAAAGTTTGTCGGACATATGCGGGCGACACGGCCGCGGTCCCAGTAATCAAGTCTGTGCTACTTCAAAACGCGTGTGCTAAATTGACGCCCATGATTACGCGCTGCTTTTGGTCCGTAACGCTCGCGCTCGCCCTGCTCACGTGCGCGTCCTGTGCGGGATCGCTTTACAAAGTCAAACCGGTCGTCGAATTACCCGCGATGACCGGCGACGTAAAGAGTGCGACGGCTGGCGGCGTCACGGTGCGGGTCGCGCCGCTCATGAGTGACGAGGAAAGTCAGGAGTTGTTTGAAGCGAACCTGCCGCTCAGTGGCATCCTCCCGGTGCGTCTTGAGCTGGCTTTTGATAGCGGCGTGGCGGTGGAGACTAAAAAAGTCAGGTTTCATTTGACCGACAGCAACGGTCGCGAATGGAAACTGGTGTCGCCAAAAGCTGCCATCGGCCGCATCCTCAAAGCAAACGACATCTACGCCTACAATCCAAACTCACGAAAGCAATTCGAGAAAGAGTTCGCGGCTTACAGCCTCGATATGAAATCACCGCTTAGCGTCGAGGAAAAGAGTCACAAGGGATTTTTGTTCTTTGAGGCGCCGAAAGGTGCGGCGGTCGAAAACACCGGCGGCTTAGTTTTGAATATTGCAGGTCTACCTGAGCCGGTAAGACTCGAGCTGCGCTGAGCTCTCTCATCCAGTCGATCCAAATCCGCCGCTGCCCCGTTCGGTCCCGCTGATCTCATCCGACCAAACTGCAGTTGGAGTAATTATCTTTTCGATAATCAGCTGGCAGATTTTAGTTTGTGCGGGGAGCACAATCCGCTCTTCACCGGCATTGTAAAGCAGGCAAAGAATCTCGCCGCGGTAGTCCGCATCAATCACGCCCGCCATCACATCGAGACCTTGCTTCGTCGCGAGCCCGGACCGCGGCGCCACTCGTCCGTAATAACCCACGGGAATTGAAGCAGCCAAACCGCTGGCCACGAGCGCGCGCTGCCCCGGTTCCAACGTCACTTCTGCAATTGAATGAAGGTCAAGTCCAGCGGCATGAGAACTTCCGCGCGTCGGTAACGTCGCCTTCGGATCCAGTCGTTTGAAACTAATGACTTCCAGGTTCTCAGAGTTGTTCATATTATCCGCGCTACCGCCGAGCTCACACCCTCTCGATTGAGAGGCCGTGCAGAAAGAACGCTAAGGAAGACGATTGCCAACCTTCATAGCGTTTCGGCCCTTCCGAGAAATGCACCAGGCTATCCAGGATCAGTTCGTAGCTTCCTGGTTCTAGTTCGAAGTCGACCCAAAAGAACCCGTCGCGCCTGCACTCGTAATTTTCATGCCAGTACCTCCAGCCGCCGCCTCCCTCGTTCAGGCTGAGCGGTCGCTCATTTCCGAACGCAAGGACTGAATCGTAGAGTTGCTTTTCGTTCCCGTTTGGGAGCCGCAGTTTCAAGTAGTTTATGATTTCGTACCGCTGAGCGAAGGCGGTCCCACCCTGCCCATCCTTGCGCGGTTCGCGGCGCACGATCGAAGCGACAAAAGCGGTGAGCCGCACCTTCACCTTCCCGCCGGAGTATTCAAAAAGCGGATGCTTCACGTAACTGTGTTGCACGATATTCGCGCGCCAGATGTTTACGACGTTAAAGAAAGTATCGAAAGCGTCTTCCCGGTCGTTCACCAGCGCGTGATGCCGGGAGTTGCACTGCTCGCGGTAGTAACCAATGTCGTTGTAGCCGCCGGGAAACTTCGAGTAGTTATATGTTTTCTGCGCGCCTGCGGGTAGACCACGATACAGACGACTTACATCGAACAAACCGGCGGCAAGGACAGACGCCTCATCGGTGCCAAACACGGGATAGCGGGCCGGCGTGACGCCGCCGCGAAAGCTCCCATCGATGCGCGTACCCACCGCAGGTTCCGTAGAGGGAAATCGCCAGTAATAGTGCGCCACGGTAACGGCCGAAGTGGTCGCGTCTTTGAGGACGGGGCGGCCGGCTGTTTCGACAAGGTCGAGACAGGGAAAGGCCAGCGTGCGCACGGCGGTGCCGGCGACAGGCGTATAGCCCTGCGGTGCGATGGTTGGCGGAACGCCGTTGTTCAAGTCGGAAGGCCGAAGTAGCGCCCGACCATAGATTCCCTGAATCGCAGCTTGAATCGAGGGCGAGAGCTTGCCGGCAGAATCCGGCTTGTGACCCACCAGATTCAGCGCCGCAGCGACGAGGTCGGCGCGAAGCAGAATCTCATCGACGTGCCCGGGAAACTCGCGCTCGCCATGTCCATCGCCCATGCCGGCTGTCATGCTGGGAGACAACGTAGAGACCATAAGAAGTTCGACGGCTTCGACAAAGGCCGCGGTCTGGCTCGCCATCGTCTTGGCAAAAACGTCCTCAAGGAAATCGCGGATGAACTGCGGGCCGAGCCTTCTGGTGCCGAGGGCGACACAATGGACGCTCACACCTTTGAGCTGCACCGAAACAGCCTGCAAAAAGTAGCCCTCGAGAATCAGGTAGGCCGTTTCTCGATCGACCTTGCCTGCCTTTACCTGCCCAGCGAGCTCCTTGGCCCAGTACGTCAGCAGCGAAAGCTGTCCGAAAGCCGCCTTGGCCAGATGGGTGTGAATTGTCGCGATGTCATCAGGAATCTTGGAAACATAATTGGCAAAATCCTGCGCGGCGTCTTCCAACTCTTTTTGCGTCGCCGGGGGATTGAAATGAGGCATTTTCTCCGTAAGCAAACGCAGATAGATAGCACCGCCAGCGGTGTTGCCCTGGAGCAAAGTGTCACTGGCTGATCTTCCGTTGTACGCGACATCGATTCGGTCAATCGCACCAGATAAGGCTTCAATCTTCAAGCTCTGCACCATGAAGTCCTTAAGTTCGGCTAACTGCTTCAGAATCTCGGCGGTCATGTCAGTGAGGCGATCCAGTGATCGTTGGACCTCCACGAGTTGATTGTTGATCTCGTCGAGCTTACCCACGAGGTCCGGACCGCCCATTCCGATGGCGTCCATGACTTTGCTGAACAACTCGCCGGCGACTTTGCCGACCACTGCGCCGGCCACTTGCGTTCCCACCCATTTAGCGAGGCCGCTGGCAGCAGCCCAGGTTGCCGGACTCAGTCCCAGACCAGGCTGAGCAGTTGAGGATTCGAGGGCGGACTCCTCATTCGAGTGGGGCGTTGTGTTTGGATTTTCCACCGGGTGACCTCCAGGAGTTGGTGAGCGTGAATTTGAGAATCCGCCTGATTTGTGCGACGGGATTGTATTAGCAACGAGAATCTATTTCACTAACTCTGGTGCGGACTCAGTAAGTTAGAGAACTACATCTTCGGCAGCGTCACGCCGCGCTGTCCCTGGTACTTGCCGCCGCGATCTTTGTACGACGTCTCGCAGACTTCGTCCGACTCAAAGAAAATTACCTGAGCGACGCCTTCATTCGCATAAATCTTTGCCGGCAGTGGCGTGGTATTCGAAAACTCAAGCGTGACGTAACCTTCCCACTCTGGTTCAAACGGCGTGACGTTTACGAGAATACCGCAGCGCGCGTAGGTGCTCTTGCCGAGGCAAATCGTGAGGACGTTGCGCGGGATGCGAAAGTATTCAATGGTGCGAGCGAGTGCAAAACTGTTCGGAGGAATTACTACGGACTCGCCTTTCACGTCGACAAAGTTTTTCTCGTCGAATTCTTTGGGATCGACAATGGTGCTGTTGAGGTTCGTAAATAGTTTGAACTCATCGGCGCAGCGAATGTCGTAACCGTAGCTGGAAGTGCCGTACGACACTATACGGCGCCCATTTACTTCTTTGATCTGGCCGGGTTCAAACGGTTCGATCATTTTGTACTCGCTCGCCATGCGGCGAATCCACTTGTCTGATTTTATGCTCATGGGAATTGAGACGAGAGGATACCGTGGCGGCCAAGCGAACAGCAAACAGTAAACAGCGCGCGCTGGGAGCGCAGGCAGCTTGCCTGCTGTCTTGAGCCTAACGAACGTTGAGGCAGACAGGATGTCTGCGCTCCCAGCTAAACTTCCTGCTGTTTACTGTTTGCTGTCTGCTACTTGCTTCCTGATTACAATCGTGCCGTCGCCGACGGTGAGATTAAACGATCCACCGCCGGCACCCGCGCGCAGGCTCGCCTTGACCTGATTTGGCGTGGTGTTCTCACGCGGCTCGAGTCCTTCATAGGAGTTTGTGATCTGCCCGACGCGCAGCACTTCGGCATCGAAGTCGCCGTTGAAGCCGGCCGGAATCTGCACTGCGATTTCGCCTGTGGCCACGCGTAGTTCCGCGCTGCCCCTGGCCCAGCTTTTGGCGGGCACTTCAAGGTTTAATTTTCCTTGTATCAGAGTCGCCGATAACGTACCTCCGGAAAGCTTGAGGTCAGCAACTCCTTCCGCCGCGGACAAACGAATGTTGCCCTGAACGTCGGAAATCCTGATAGGACCGTGGCCCGCATTCACTTCCATGTCGGTCGCAAACGGAACGCGAATCCGGTAGTCGATTTTCCATGGCAAACCAAGCAGCGCTTTGGGAAATTTCTTTACCGGACGCATGAAGACCGGATCATGAGTTCCGTGCGTCAGCACCTGCAGATGATCGGCATCGAGATCAACTACGAAATTATCGAACCGGCTAAGCAATTCGAGTTCGGCCTCGCTGTTAGCCCGCAGTTCGATCTCGGCGCTGATGTCAACTTCATTACGCGCCCATCCTTCGATCGTTATTGAACCGGTCGGCGCCCCCACTAACGTGAACGTGCCGCCGTAGCCAAAACGGCGCGCCTCATGGCGGCTAGTGGTGCGAACCATCGCCGGTGGCGCGCTCACTTCAACCTTTTTCTTTTGTACCGATGCGCTTGAGTTTGACGAAAGGAATAGTGCGGTAGAAACGAGCATTACGCTGATGGACAGAAATTTCATTCGGTGTCTCGTTGGTTCGTTGGTAACAGGCCGCGGCGATACTAACATTCGATTAGCCCTGGCCAAACACATCGGGCGCTCCAATCGATCGATTCAGGAGCGCCCGTAAACGAAATTTTATTGGAACGGATCTCAGCGACGGCGGAAGGTTATGCTCCCCTGAAAATTTGTGACAATGACTTTGGAGCGACCATCAATTACATCGCCGTAAACTTTGCGACCATCGCCCATCGTCTTGAAACCATTGTTCCAAAACTCGCCGAGTGCAATCTTCTTGTTCGGCGCAGCCGCCACCAGATTGAAAGCCGAATCAGCGGGAATGCGAATATTGATGTTTCCCTTACCCGACTGAAATTGATAGGTACCGCCCCGGGCGAATTCTCCATCGAAGAAAACATCGCCAATCAGGTTCTGCGCAAACACCTGGTTCGCTGTGATTCCGGTCAAACTAATATCGCCCTCGGAAGACACATGCGCGCGCACGAGACCCCCGTGGATATTCGTGACCGTGATGTTTCCCCGTTTAGTTTCCAAATCGACGGAGGAATTTTCCGGTACTTGCAAACGGAAATTGATATTCCCGATATCCGACCGTCCGCGATTGTCACCCACTACATCGACGATTAACTCGTCACGCGTTTGCCGCGGCGCCAGGTTGGCCTTGGGAGACTCGAGCTCAGCGGTGAGTTTTATTTCGTCTCGGTTCCAGGCCTCGACAGTGATCGTGCCCGAAATATTTTTCAATTCAACGCGGACGTTCCGGCTGGCTGGATAGCGTTTTGAAACACGTTGTTGGGCGTGAGTCGTAACTGCAGCGAGCAGGGCAAAACCCAGCACCGCGCACACAATGGCGCCTGAAAAAATGCGGGAGGCCGCAAGCGGTGCAGACAACTTACTGTTCTTCATTAAAGTGGGGCTATTCAAAAACGATATCCTGCCGACCCGAATCGTTAATCTACCAGGGAACTTCGAGGTCGCGGACTAAAGTTCCGCGAACTCTTTCAACAGCGAAAGCTTTTCGTTAAGCGCCGCGTTCAGTATTTCCACTGAAACTTCATCGTGTGGATTCTGACTCAAGCTATTGAACGACTCGTTTACAGTTTGGTCGATAACCTGCAAGTTTCGATCAAACGTTTCGCGCATCTGCGGGCTCCAACGCGCCTTATTGTATTCCACACGCTGGTTCCAGAACTGAATCAATTGTTGCTGCTGGGCAAAACGATCTTTCACTCCTGTGGCTGCGAGACCGAGCGCCGCGCCGCCGCCACCCTGGACGCTCACGGGGTTACCGGTTTGATATCGGCGCAAGCCAACGATGGTCGAAAGCGAAACCAGCAAAATGATCACTGCCGCTGCGGCAGTTAGCTGGGCCAGTGAAAGCTCCCAGCTGCGACCGATCCACTTAGACAAAAAACTTTGACTCTCCGATGGCGACTGCGCGGCGCTCGAGTTCGATTCGGATTCAATGACGTTGCGAATCCGCAGCCACATCGCCTGTCCATTTGGGGGCGCAGTGTATTCGCCGCGTTGCGTCTGACAAAAGCCGATGATGGATTGCAGATCGGTACGCACGTCCGCACAACTCAAACACTCTTCAAGGTGTGAGTTGAGCGTCAATTTATCGGAGTCGCTTAGCGAGCCATCCAGCAAGTCGCTAATCAGGTCCTGACACTTCTCGCAGTTCATTGTCTTTGTAACCTCTAACCGGCCACGGCTTTCGTTATCGTGTCAGCCACGATTTGAGCCTGGCAATTGGTTTCTCAAGCAATCAAGGGGAGACTGCGTTCAAAATCTTTGGACCGCTTCCTTCGTGCCGAAAGGTTTCAGGAGGTGAAACCCGGCGAGCGCTATTGGAAGCTAGTCGGTCGCTTTCTGTTGCCTCAAAAGACCGCGTAATTTCATCCGGGCCTTGTGCAATTGTGACTTGGAAGTCCCAACTGAGCAGCCCAGCATCCTGGCTATCTCTTCGTGTTCGTGTCCCTCAATATCGTGAAGGGTAAATACCGTGCGGTAGCCGGGCGGCAGTTGAGCAATCGCCTTGTCCAGGGCAATGCGATCGACAACCGGCATCGCATTAGGGTTTTCCGTACCCTTAACTATCTGAATGGGCGTTTCGCCATCATCGGTCGTCTGCTCCATCTTGACGCCGCGTTTGCGAAAGTGCATCAGGACCTGATTAACCGTCAGCCGGTGCAGCCAGGTCGTAAATGCGGACTCGCCACGAAAACTGCCAATTTTTCTAAAGAGCTGAATGAAAACTTCCTGTGCGAGGTCTTCAGCTTCGGAAACATTGGCGGTCATGCGTAAACACAGCGAGTAAACCCGGCGATTATGCCGCTGATAGAGTTCCTCGAAGGCCACCATGTCGCCCTGAGACGCTTTCTGAGCGAGAGCGTAATCTGTTTCCTGTGGCGTCTCGGTTTCGGCTGCGGTCACGTGTTCGTATTTGGGGTCAGCTACGAAAATATTGCCGGTCAGCCAGCACGCCACCAACTGTCGCGTTTTTCAAAGGAGCGGCGCCTCGTTTTCCTCACTGCTTGCGTCTTGCGACGTGTGAGGCAAATGGTTCGCCCTCAACGCGTGTGTGATGCGGCGCTTTTGGCGCGTCGTTGCCTTACCCGACCCAAAAGATGTTGAATTTCCTCAGCCGCAACCACATTTTCTTAGTTCCCGGACATCGCGATGCGCAACTGCACGACACCGCAACGCTCCGCCTTCATACTTGTGCGACCGAGCCTTCAGGATACGGTCATACCTTCGCGGTGACAAGCGGCGGATGTTAACCGTTTGCTTGCCATCGATTATGGCGAGCCGTCAAGTCCAATACGTGCGGTCGAGTGAACGATAGCCAACGGCTTCGGCAACATGAGCCGAGCGAATTTGTTCGGAACCTTCCAAATCGGCGATTGTACGACTGACTTTCAGAATACGGTCATACGCGCGGGCCGACAAACCGAGTCTCGTCATGGCGCGCTCCAGCATCTGTTCGCTGTCGGAGTCGATACGACAGTGGCGGCGGATCATGCGCGGCGTCATTTCAGCGTTTGAAAAAATCTTATCGTCCGCGAGCCGCGCGCGCTGACGCTCGCGCGCGGAAATTACTCGTTCACGAATACTAAGCGAATCATCAGTCTCCGGCGGAGCATCACCCGTAAGGTCACGGAATTTAACGGCGGGTACATCGATGTGAATGTCGATGCGGTCGAGCAACGGCCCCGAGATGCGCCCGACATAACGTTGGATCTGCAACGGCGTGCAACGACACTCGCGCGTCGGGTCGTTCCAGAATCCGCAGGGACAAGGGTTCATAGCAGCCGCAAGCATGAACGACGCCGGAAATGTCAGTGACATCGCAGCGCGACTGATAGTGACCTTCTGATCCTCGAGCGGCTGGCGCAGCACTTCGAGTACGCTGCGATCAAACTCCGGCAACTCATCGAGAAACAGAACACCCTGATGCGCCAGTGACACTTCCCCTGGCCGTGGCAATGCCCCGCCGCCAATTAAACCCGCATCGCTGATCGTATGGTGTGGCGATCGAAACGGGCGCTCAGTGACTAAACCTGCTCGGCCGGTAAGCCCGGCAACGGAATGTATCTTCGTAAGTTCGAGAGCTGCTTCGAATTCCAGCGGCGGCAGAATGGTGGGCAAACGCTTGGCAAGCATCGTCTTGCCTGACCCTGGCGGGCCAATTAGCAAAATATTGTGTGACCCAGCGCTAGCCACTTCGAGTGCGCGCTTGACCGAAAGTTGGCCGCGCACTTCGCGGAAGTCGACGTTGTAAGTGGCCGCGCGTTGCAATATCTCGCCGGGGTCGATGGTGAGTGGTTCCGGCGGATTCTCAGAACGCAGCGCTTCAACCAACTTAACAGCACTTCGCAAGTCTGCGACCGGATAAACACTTACTCCGGACACGACCGCCGCTTCCTTCGCGTTTTCGTCTGGCAAGATCACATGCTTGATGCCGGCCTCACGCCCGAGAATCGCGATTGGCAATGCACCTTTGATGGGGCGAACCCGTCCGTCGAGTGACAACTCACCGACGCAAAGAATCTGGATCAAACTCTCTGCTTCAGCCAGATCACCGTTCGCACCAAGAATTCCCAACGCAATTGGCAAATCGAAACTTGCGCCTTCCTTTCTGACATCTGCAGGTGCAAGGTTGATGGTGATTCGTTGGAAGGGAAAGAAAAATCCGCAGTTTGTAATGGCAGCGCGAATACGTTCCCGCGATTCACGAACAGCCGCATCAGGTAAGCCGACAATTATCACTGACAACGGTGATTCAGCTTCGCCGCGAACCGGGGTCAGGTCAACTTCGATGTCTACCAAATCTGCGTTGATGCCATAAACCGCCGCTGAAAGAGTGCGAAAGAGCATGGAGGTACATCCTCTGGAATCAGCGGAAGGAGGGATTGCTGGAAGCGGTTGGGGTGAAAACGAATTGAGCGCGCTTTCGACTTACTCGGAAGCGCGCTCAAAAGAAGCTCTCGTTGTGGGTGTACAACGAGTCAGAGGCGTTTGGTTATCAAGTTACTATCGGCGTCGTGATGGCGCGACTGCCGCCGTCGCGGGAAGCTTAATTTCCTGTCCGGCACGCAGCTCGACCTGCGGTGTGACACCGTTCATGCGGGCCACTTCGTTCGCATCGAGATTACGCGCCGCAGCGATTCGGGCTATCGTGTCACCTTTGCGGGCGCGAATCTTCGTCAGCGTTGCAGCGGGTGTATCCGTCTCGCCTGGTTTGCGTCTATACAACGTCAAACGCACGTTGCTGTTCGGGACGACAAGCTTATTAGCCGACTTTAGATCGACGCCGGAGTTCATCGCCTGCAGTTGGGCAACGCTCACGCCGGTGCGGTTCGCCACGTTCTGAAGCTCTTCGCCCGGGGCCACCGAAATTATGCGAGCGGTCTCACGACGGTCGGCGGGAATTCTCTTGAGCAGTGCAAAAAGCTGTTTGCCCTTGCCACCCGGAACGCGAACATTGTAGGCCTCGCCTCGCGGTGTGACATCGCGTCTTAGTTCAGGGTTCAGGCCGCGAATGTGATCGACGCTGCTGTCCGTCGCTTCGGCAACTAACTGCAGGCTGGTCGCATTGGAAACCTGTACGACGTCATACGCCATCGGCGGATCAGGACGAATTCCTTTGAAGCCATACTTCTCAGGATTCTTGGCGATCAAAATCGTCGCCAGAATATTAGGAACGTAATTACGCGTCTCCTGAGCAATGTAAGGATAGATCGACCAGAAGCTGGAGGTGCCGGCGCGTGAGATACCGCGATCGACATTGCCGGCGCCTGTGTTATAGGCAGCCATCGCCAGTTCCCAGTTGCCGTTATAGCGCGCTGCCAGGCTCTTCAGATACTTGGCTGAGGCACGTGTCGCTTGCTCGTAACTATTGCGTTCGTCGATCCAGGCGGTTTGACGGAGACCAAACTGACGACCAGTTCCGGGCACGAACTGCCACAATCCAGAAGCAGCTGCCCAGGACACAGCCTTCGGTTTCCACGAACTCTCAACCTGGCCCAACCAGGTGATATCGACCGGTACGCCTTCTTCCTTGAATATCTGGCGCGCCATCTTCATGTACTGACCTGAGCGGCGCAGGCCGTTTTCCATGGTGCTGCGACCACGGCCCTGGTAGTAATTAATGTATTGCTGAATCAGCGGATTGATGGTGAAGGCGAAGTTGACGTTTTGCTTGGCCTGTTCGAGGGCGAGCACGTCATCTGGCGAAACGTTCTGCTCCTGCGCCGTAAGCACTAGCTTGCTCAACTCATCAAGCGGCGATGGTTCAAATTTCTGATCGACGAAACCAATCTGCGCGACAGAGACCGGAGGAGCCGCGGGCTGACCATTCTGGGCTACCAACTCCACCACGTTGCCTTGTCGTACCGGCGCGGTCGCAGGTACCTCTTCGCGATAGATTCGCTCGACTAGCTCGAGGTAGTAAGTTTGCAGTTCCTGGCTGGCTCTAACGTCGATGCCCGAGGTGAGAATCTCATCAACAGCTTGATCGAAATCGTCACGCGCTTCGGTGCGCCGGCCGGCCTCCAGATTGAGTTTGCCTTTGCGGAAAGAGTCTTCAGACTTCTTGATAATTTGGGCTACGCGCGGGGCCGCCTTTTCGACTTCTGTTTGAATATCGCGCGCGGAAGAACCGCCGGTCGGAATCTGGCCATACGCAGCTGTTGCTGACAGCGCTGCCATCGCGAAAATTATCAGGCGCGCCATCAAGGTCGAGCGGCTCGTTTTCATCAATCGTCTATCCCCTCTAATGCTAGTAAGTGCAAGCCAGACTGGCTGACTGGAAGTTTTATCCAGTTTATTGCGAGGTCTTGATTTTTCCCGAGATCGAGGAATTGGATTAGTCAAAATTCCCCATAAAACACGACCTAAAGTCACCCGGAGGTTAGCACACGATTTTCCGGAGTGTCAAACAAGTCGCCGCACTGAATAGACAGCAAATCAGTGAAGTTTTCCACCACATTCAACTGTCCCGAATAAAGATGCGTGACCCTCAAAACAGGTTGCGCGAATGAGTAAACGCTGCCGTCAGAGATTTGTTCGCCGAATAACTAAGACCTGAATCGATACAGTTTGAGTGAGGATGTGTTCATTCGTTCACGACTCAATCGCTGGCAAACCTTTTACGCCCATCAAATCTCATACTTTTCAGTTTGGAACAACCGTTGCTGAACTGCTGGACGGACAAGACTTTCTAAACATCGCGTCTTCCCGGTATTTTTTGGCTGTCCGATCTCCCGAGCGACTCAAATAAATATATGGCCACAGTTATAAGAACTGAATTCCCCACGGCGGCAGGTCAAACGGCACGGTTGCCGGCCCTGTTACCAACTGCAGACGGCGCTAGCAAGCTGTTCTTTAATCGCGAGCTCAGCCTGCTTGAGTTTCATCGGCGTGTGCTTGAGGAGGGATTAGACGACCGTAATCCACTGCTCGAGCGACTCAAGTTCCTGGCTATTTTCTCTTCTAACCTCGACGAGTTTTTCATGATCAGGATTTCCGGCCTGAAGGAAGAGGTGCAGGAAAACGTCACGGAACTCTCGCCTGACGGGATGACACCGAGCGAGCAACTGTCGGAAATCAGAAAAACGCTCACGCCAATGCTCGCTCAGCAGATGGCGGCTTTGCGCAATGAGATAATTCCCGGCCTCGAGGCAGCCGGAATCCAGGTGGTTTCCTACGACGCGTTGCAGGCTCAGGAAAAGGAATGGTTGCGCGAGTACTTCATGGAAAAGGTGTTTCCGATCCTGACCCCGTTAGCGGTCGATCAGAGTCACCCGTTTCCTTACATCTCTACGCTCAGTTTGAACCTTGGCCTGATGGTAGAAACGCCAACAGTGCACTCGGCGGCAGAGCCCCGGCATCCGCACGATCCGCGTTTCGTTCGCATCAAGGTGCCCTCAGTTGTTCCGCGTCTGATTCCAGTCGGCAAGCTCGAGACCAAATTCGTGCTGCTTGAAGAACTCATTGAAGCGAACCGTGAATCGTTATTCCCCGGCATGATTACGGGTCGTTGTTACCGCTTCCGCGTAACGCGCGATGCGGACATCGACATCCGTGAAGACGAAGCGCGCGATCTGCTGCGTGTGCTGCAACAGGAATTGAGAAAGCGGCGCTTTGGCAGTCCCGTCCGGCTCGAGGTCGATGCTGATATGCCGCAGGAGATGGTTTCGTACCTGACAACCTCCCTGGATCTTGATACTGAGGACGTTTACCTGACTGACGGGCCGCTCAATTTGCAGGACTTTTTAGCCTTGTATGAGCTTAATCGTCCGGATCTGAAGGACGAGCCTTTTTGCGCAACTCCGCCTGAATGGAACGCCGAACGATCGATTTTTGACGTTTTGAAGGAACGCGACGTCCTGTTACACCACCCGTTTGACTCATATGACAGTGTCACCAAGTTCATCAATGACGCAGTGGATGATCCTCAAGTGGTCGCAATTAAGATTTGCTTGTATCGCACCGGTCCTAGCTCCCAGATTCCGCCAGCGCTGATTCGCGCGGCTGAAAAGGGCAAACAGGTGACCGTGTTAATCGAAATCAAGGCGCGTTTCGACGAGGAACACAACATTGAATGGGCGCGCAAGTTGGATGAGGCGGGCGTACATGTTGTTTATGGCCTCCTCGGCTTCAAGACACATGGCAAGCTTACGCTCGTAGTGCGCAAGGAAGAGGATTCACTGAAGCGGTACGTGCACATCGCTTCAGGTAACTACAATCCCACGACCTCCTGCACCTACACTGATGTAGGCCTGTTCACAGCGGCCGAAGAAATCGGCGCGGACGCAACAGAGTTGTTCAATTATCTAACCGGCTGTTCACGCCAAACGGAATACCGGAAACTGCTGGTGGCCCCGGTGAACCTGCGCGAGAAAACCACGGCGCTGATTGATCGTGAGATCGCCCACAGCCAGGCCGGGAAACCTGCGCATATCGTGGCCAAGGTCAATCGCCTGGCCGACAAGCAAATCATTGAAAAACTTTATGAAGCGTCAGCAGCAGGCGTCAAGATTGATTTGATTGTCCGAGGAATCTGCATGCTTCGACCGGGTGTGGCGGGTTTATCCGAAAACATCACGGTACGAAACATCGTGGGCAGGTTCCTGGAACACAGTCGAGCCTTCTACTTCGCGAACGGCGGCAACGATGAGGTTTACATCGGCAGCGCCGACTGGATGTCGCGCAACCTTCAGCACCGTATTGAAGTGCTGGTGCCGGTTCTCGATCCCGCTTTGCGCAGCTACCTGAAAGACGATCTGTTGTTTGCCTATCTGCGTGACAACGTTAAGGCGAAAGTACTGCAACCGGACGGATCTTACGTCGAGGTGCAACGCGGACCGGGCGAGAAATCCTTTTCCGCGCAGGACTATTTCATTCGCAGGCTAACAGTCTCAGGGTGAGCTCAAGATATGCGCACACAGAAAAAGGGCCGCTCAAATCGAGCAGCCCTTTTTTTGTTGCGATGTAAGTTGGTGTTTAGCGAGTGGCGTCAGCAGTTGTCGCTGTGGCGCCGATCCCCTGGTTGCGAGCTTGAAATTGCTGCCAATAATCGACGATGAAATCCTTCTGTTTTCCGTGGCCATTGCTGGTGTAGAAGTCGAACTTCAACATTTCTGCATACGCCTGATCGAAGTTCCAGTGATCATGATTGAAACGGTAAACGGCAGCCATGATTCCGGTCCGATGCCGCCCGCCCGCACAGTGGACGAAGAACTTGCCCGTGTTGGGGTCGTTAACAACCTTGAGAAACGCATTTACCTGGTCTGCTGTCGGATAGCTCTTGTCGACGATCGGCACATTCACGTAGTGCAATCCGGCAGCTTCAACGGCTGGCTGCTCATACTCTCTCGAGTTATCGGTCAAATCGATAATAGTTTTGATACCGAGCGCTGCAAGAGCCGGGTAATCTTTCGCGTCCGGGCGCGCGCCGCGATAGAAGCGTTCGTCTAATTGTCCAAAATTACTAATCTTAATATTGGGGAAACTCTCGTCATGTTTTTTCGCGAACGACGAAACAGCCGAAAGGGTCAAAATCAAAGCAATCGTAATCAGGGCAGAGGGAAACTTAACAAACGATTTCATTATTCTTTGAACTCCTTATGTTCGTACGTTGACAGATTGCCGGGGGTGCTTAGGGCTTTTTGAACGAATCGAAAATGGTCAGTTTTCAATCATATTCCGGGTACCGAACCGGAACGCAATGTCAACACTGTCGGCGTGTTTTTTTACTGAAGAACTCGTATCAATCAACCGAGAATAAGACGCAGAAATGCGTCACGGCGTTGCACAAAACCGACGCTCTTTCGTGACACTATTTGGAGTGCAAACTTCCGTTTTACGCAGGCCTTGCAGCCGCTGCTTGCGGCATTCTTTGCGGGCGCGGACCTGATGTTACAGGTGGATTTACACGCTCTTTCAAAGCCTCGCGAAAGACCTGCCTCATGTTTTCAACGAACACGAAACGGATGTCTTTGAATGGTTCTTTCGGAACTTCATCCATATCGCGACGGTTCTGTTGCGGCAGGATAATTGTGGACACGCGCGCGCGCCGGGCCGCCAACACTTTTTCCTTAACGCCGCCGACCGGCAGAACGTTCCCACGAAGTGTAATCTCGCCCGTCATCGCCACATCCTTGCGCACCGGTCGCGCCGAGAGCGCAGAGACCATGGCGGTAGCGAGTGTAATTCCGGCCGATGGTCCGTCCTTGGGAATGGCGCCTTCTGGAATGTGGATGTGCAGATCGTAATTACTGAAGTCTTCCTCGTTGATCTCCAATTCCTTTGCGCGTGACTTTGCATAGGAGTACGCGGCCTGGGCCGACTCGCGCATAACTTCGCCCAACTGTCCGGTCAATACCAGATTGCCCTTACCTTTCATGCGCAACGCTTCGATAAAGAGCACGTCGCCCCCTACGGCAGTCCATGCCAGACCAGTGGCGACACCGATCTGATCTTTCTTCAAGACTTCCTCGGGAATAATTTTCGGAGCGCCCAGGAACTCGTGAAGATTTTTGAGCGACACGCGAATCGCGCCTTTGTGCCCTTCCGCTAGGCGACGCGCGACCTTGCGACAAACTCTGCCGACCTCTCGCTCAAGTTGTCGCAATCCTGCTTCCTGCGTGTATTGCTGAATAATCGCCGTCAACGCAGTCTTTGAAATATGCAGGTCTTTGGCGGTCACGCCGTTTTCTTCGAGCTGCTTGGGTAACAGGTGACGCCGCGCAATTTCGCGTTTCTCTTCTTCGGTGTAACCGGCGAGGCGGATTACCTCCATGCGATCCCGCAAGGGCGGCTGGATCGTGTCCAGCACATTTGCAGTCGTCATGAAGATGACGTTAGACAAATCAAAGGTCACGCCAAGATAGTTATCTCGGAAGCTGTTGTTCTGTTCCGGATCCAAAACTTCAAGCAAGGCTGACGAGGGATCGCCGCGAAAGTCCGCGCCGACTTTGTCGATCTCGTCGAGCATGATTAGAGGATTGTTGGTGCCTGCCTGTTGAATCGATTGAATGACTCGGCCCGGCATCGCGCCGACGTAAGTGCGCCGGTGTCCGCGAATCTCCGCTTCGTCGTGTACGCCGCCTAACGACAGACGCATGAACTTTCGATCGAGCGCGCGGGCAATCGATCGTCCCAGCGAAGTTTTGCCAACGCCCGGAGGGCCAACGAGACAAAGGATGGGACCCTTGGGCTTCTCTTTTAACTTGCGCACAGCCAGCGCTTCGATAATGCGGTCCTTAACTTTTTCGAGTCCGTAGTGATCCTCGTTCAAAATCTGCTCGGCCTTCTGCAGGTCGAGGTTATCAACCGACGCCTTGGCCCAGGGGAGGTCGGTCATGATTTCCATCCAGTTGCGAAGCGTTGCGGTTTCGGCGGCATCGGGATGCATCCGCTCGAGTTTTTTCAACTGCCGGTACGCTTCTTCTTCAGCCGCTTTTGGCATCCCTGCGGTTTCGATCTTCTCGCGAAACTGCGCCACTTCTTCCGCCAGCTCATTGCCCTCGCCCAGTTCGCTTTGAATCGCTTTCATTTGCTGGCGCAAATAAAACTCGCGTTGCGAGCGATCGATATCTGCGCGCGCCTGGGTGTTGATTTCCTGTTGGACCGTCAACACTTCGATTTCTTTATTCAGTAACTCATTCACGCGTCGGAGTCGCGCGGTAGTGTTCGCGATATCGAGAACCGATTGGGCGTCCTCAACTTTCAATTCGAGATTTGAAGCTGACAGATCAGCCAGCCGGCCCGCGTCATCGAGGTTTGCGATGATCGCCATCACCTCCGGCGAGATATTTTTGCCGAGGTTTATCGCCTTCTCCATTGAACCGCGAACGTTGCGGACCAACGCTTCAACCTCCAGCGAACGCTCCGGCGGCAGCGTTTCGTCCATCACCTGCACCTGCGCGCGAATGTATTGACCGGTCGTGTCGACGGAATCAATTTCAGCGCGGGCTAATCCCTGCACGAGAATCCGTATCCGACCATCGGGCAATTTCAACATGCGCATGATGACGGCCGCGGTTCCGACCTTATACAGGTCGTCCGCCGTCGGTTCTTCCTTGTCCAAATCTTTTTGCGAAGCGAGCAGAATCATCCGATTCTCGCCGAGCGCTTCATCCACCGCGCGGATAGATTTTTCACGTGACACAAAAAGCGGCACGATCATGAACGGATAAATTACGATGTCGCGAAGCGGCAACACTGGCAGGTCTTTCGGGATCTGCAGGTCCTGTCCGGTTTCGGCCACTTCAATGCTTTCAGTTATTTCAGCGTCTTTTATGATTGCCATGATTTGTATTCGAACTGTTCGATGCCGTTTTAACCAGCCACGGCTATCCCTCGCTTGCTCCACCATCCGTAACTGAAATCTTGATCTCAACCCCGCGGCGGTCCTCGATCTTCGGTAGATGAATGGTCAACATGCCGTTGTTAACTTCCGCAGTGGCGTCGTGCAGACCAACCGTCCAACGCAAAGGCACCAACCGCGTAAACTTGCCGTAACTTCGTTCAGAACAAAGGTGCGACAGAATTTTGTTTCGTCCCACGCGCCGTTTCTTTTCGCCCCAAATTCTTAATTGCGTGTTGGTCGCGCCGATGTTGATTTGCTCCGCCGTTAAGCCGGGCAATTCAACGCGAACGACAATGTGCTGCGCAGTTTCGCAAAGATCTACCGGCGGCGCCCACGCTTCGGATGCCAGCGGATCGTCAGCCACGGTCGCTTCCTGCAACGCAGCAAACAAACGACCGACGCGATCGCGCAGCCGATGAAGTTCCAGTCGCTCTAGTCCTGTGGCGCGGGCTGGTTTGATCATTCTAAAACTAGTTCTTCTTCGCCTGGTTGGCGCGCGTGCGCACTAGATGCTTCAGCTCAGTCATGAATTCTGACACGTCTTCAAACTCAAGATAGACTGACGCGAATCTCACATAAGCAACTTTGTCCAGTTCCTTCAAACGCCGCATGATCATTTCACCAATCTTACTCGTTGGTCGCTCGCGTTCCGATGACTCCTGCACATACTTTTCAATTCCATTCACGATCATGTCCAGCTTCGCAGACGGCACCGGCCGTTTCTCGCACGCTCGCAGAAGGCCGGCCATCACTTTGTTACGATCAAACGGTTCGCGGCGGCCGTCTTTTTTGATCACCATGTAGGGAATCTCATCGATGCGCTCGTACGAGGTGAACCGCCGTTCGCAACGGAGACACTCGCGACGACGACGGATCGCTTCGCCTTCGCGCGATTCGCGGGAGTCAACCACTTTGTCTTCGAGATAACCGCAAAAAGGACATTTCATCGCTCTTTACCTCGCAATGGATTTCGCCCGTGCTTGTCGTGGTCAATCGCCGGCGGCCGCAGCCTTCATTTCCGTTGACGTGAAAACTGGCTCAGGTATTAATGGTTCGTCTTCCACGGCGTGCTCGACAGACTCGGTCGATGTCTTCGCCCGTAGCCGCGACAAATTGATGTCGCCGCGAATGATGTAATAAACGCCAAAGATGAGTGCGGGCCCGAAGTCGATGATATGAAGGACAATCGAAATGGCGGCTGCGGTGTCGCGCTGGACACCCAGCGAAATTAATCCGGCGGCGGTAGCGGCGTGAAACGCGCCGGCAGCGCCGCCGGGCGTGGGAACGAGTGAGCCGACCAGCGACCAACCAAGTACAAAAACAGTTTCGGTAACACCAAACGGCAATCCAAAAGCGCGAAACACCAGCAGGTTGGCAAAGGCTATCGAGAGCCAAACTAACGCTGTCCAACCAACGGTGACAGCCAACTCCCGCGCATCCACAAGCACCCTCAACGCGCTGGCCAGTTGTTCAAGCACACCCAGGATCGCACGTGTGATGCGAGCAGGAATGAAGCGCCGCCGCTCGAGTGTTTTTCTAATCCAACCGATCGCGCGCTCCGACTTTTTCCGAAACTGCGTTAGACCAAATACTCCAGCCACAGCCACCAGCAACAAAACAATCCCGGCCGTGCGCACGCGGCCGAATTCGACGCCCGCATTCGTGGGCGGTGTAAACCACAGCAGATTGATGGCAAACAACACGACCACGGCAATCATGTCGTAAATCCGTTCGACCATGATCGTGACGAACGAAGCGCTCGGTCGCACGCGATCGTCGCGCATTGGCAGAACGACCGGCCGTACAACTTCGCCGGTTCGTCCGAACAGGAAAACTGCGCCGAACCCTACTGTGGTCGCGATGAACAAATTTCTTAAGCCGGCCGGACATAGCGGAGCGAGGAGAGCGCCCCAGCGCGTGGCGCGAAACACGTAGGCAAGACTGATAACCAGAACGGCGAGACCGAGCAGGTAAGGGTTCGCGTGACTGACCGCCTGCCTTACTTCCTGCCAGTTGAGCTTGCGCCCAAACCACCAAAGGATTGCCAGCGCTAATAAGCAAAGTGCGCCAAACTCAACGTATTTTCGGGTAGTAGACTTCAATAATTTCTTATCTGCCTTGACTCGCTACGATCTGAACCACAAGATATTGGGTCGCGCGAAGGCTACTACAGTTCATAACACGGAGCAAGAACGCCTAATTTCGTCAGAGCGCTTGCAGAAGCAGTTCAAAGTGCCCTCTGACGGAGACGCGAAAGATGTCCCGAAAACCGGTTCGAACATCCTGCTTTTCGGAGTTTCGGCGCCGGGTGGGAACGTTAAATAACGAGTCGGAACTTTACCTTTGATCGAAACGTAATTCCGTCTGCCGGGCGGGAATTCAAGGCTTTGCGACTTGCATCGGCGCTAATCAGGTCAGGCGGAGAGTTAAAAGTGGGGGCTGCAAGAGCTTTGGCTGCCAACGAAGGAGCCGAGTTAGTTCGCAAGTGTCGCGCAGGTGACGGCGCGGCCTGGGAAGAGATTGTGCACACGTACTCGCGCCGGATTTACAACCTGGCGTACCGGTTCACTTCCCGCGCGGACGCGGCTGAAGATTTGACGCAGGAAGTTTTCATCAGAATCTATCGATCTTTGGAACAGTACGACGCGAAGCAAGGCGATTTGCAGAATTGGCTGATGCGGCTCGCGCGGAATCTGATTATCGATGATTACCGGAAGCGGCAACGTACTCCGCACGACAATCAGGCCGACGACCTCGCCGATCACTCATATCACCTGCACACGTCATCGCGCTCAGTGCAACAGGAAATGGAGCGCCAGGAATTAGGCGCTCAGGTACAGGCTGGAATCGACAAACTCTCGCCCGACCTCCGCACTTGCGTCATTCTTCGCGACATCGAGGAATTGAGCTATCAGGAAATCGTGGACCTGCTGGAGATTCCCGAAGGCACCGTGAAGTCGCGAATCAACCGCGGTCGCATCGAGCTAGCCAAGATTCTGCGACGAATGAAAGTTTTGGCAGTTAGTGAAGTTTAGACAGCCTGCTGCGTTCGGGGAGCAACGCTGCAGACAGAATTGAAACTGGGGCAGGAAGAAGAGATTTGATGCTTTGTAACGACTTCGAAGAACGGTTGACTGACTATCTCGACGGCGCACTTGAGCCCGGCGCAAACAAGATGTTTGCCGAGCATGCTCTGCGCTGTCCCGTGTGTCACGACACTTTGTCTGAGGTGAAAAACGCGATGCAGGCTTGCCAGACTGCCAGCGTGGTCGAAGCCCCCAAAGAGTTGGAAGCTCGCATTTTGTTAAGCACGATGCCTGAGATGGCGATGACGTGTGAGGACTTCGAGGCCTTCCTGACCGACTACCTTGATGGATTTTTACCTGCCTCCGTCTACCACCGTTGGGAACGTCACGCCGCGCTTTGTCAGCGATGTACAGAATTGCCCGGCGAAGTCGTACGCGCGATCGGCACGTGTTACATCTATGTCGGTGAAGAGAAACCGCTGCCCGCTGGCTTGCATGAGCGAATTCTGCTCGCGACTTCGGGATCGCGGATTTCAGAAGAGATTCGCGCCAGCTTCGGAGAGCGCCTCGCGTCGTGGTTGCGAGTTTGGCTTGATCCGATTGTCTCCCCGCAACTTGCCACCGTTGCCACGATGCTTTTAGCCGCGGTTTTTGTTCTGACAAATACCGTCTCGGCAGACGGTTCGATCGGCGGAGTTTACAGCGCCAGTCTTCGTTTGGCGCAGCAGAGTTACGCGTCAGGATCTAACGGCGGAATCAAAGAAATCACTAAAGGACTGAAAGGTTTGGTTGGCAGTCAGCCAGAGGGAATACCGGCCGCACCCGAGACGAATCAAAGCGGACAACAAAAGGCTGAGCCTAAGTCGAACCCTGTTCCTAACAAGAGCCGGCAAAACAAGTCTGCAAACTAGGCTGATTACAGGCAATGCAATACTGCGCTTACCATCCGAAAAATGCGGGAGTTGTCCAGTGTAACCAATGTGCGCGGCGGCTGTGCTCGGCGTGTGATCACCGCATTCGAGGGTTTCCCTTTTGTCAGGATTGCATCGTTGCCGGCGTCGAGTTGCTGCGGCAGGAATCACAAGCGACGGGCGCGCCCGTTCAATACCGCAACAGCTCGCCCTTCATTGCCACGCTGCTTTCATTTGTTCCTGGCCTTGGCGCCGCCTATAACGGCCAAACGGCAAAGGCGATTGTTCACTTCGCGATCTTTGCCAGCTTTTTCCAGATGGCTGTGCTGACTCAGGGTGTTCAGTTTTTTATACTGGGCGTGCTCGGCACCTGGCTCTTTGCCGCCGTGGATGCCTGTCGCACCGCGCAATTGATTCGTGCCGGTCTGACGCCAGACACTGAAGAAGACATCATCGCGCGGCGGTTATACGGCAATCCATTCGCCTGGGGCATCACTCTCGTGATCATCGGCACGCTGTTTCTGCTGCACACTTTGCTCGGCGTTCAGTTGCCTGTGCGTCAATTGCTTCCCGTCGGGCTGGTGGCGTTGGGCCTTTATATGTTGCTTGACTACCTGCGCCGTAATCGATCAGCGAATCGCATCGTTCGTTTTGATTCCCGACGACCGCCACCGTCGGTTGTGGTGGGTTCAGTCGTTGAACCAGTTCGATTTAAAACGGGCGAGACTACGCAACTGGGCCGTCACGACGTGGAGGCGCTTCCGTTCAAACGTAGTCGATAAGGTTTACGTTAATGGCAATTCTTCTAAAAGCTCTGGCTGGCATTTCCGCTCTCATTCTGCTGGTGGTAACACTGCTCGGCTCAATCGTCACGCTCGGCGGATTTATCCTGACCGCGATCAAGGTTTTGGTGGTCGTCATTTTCGTGGCGGTCCTAACTTTGATCGGTTTCTCAATACTTCGCGACCGCCTCAACCGCCGTCGCGAGGCCTCGAATTTGTAATAAATTCTACCTGTGCTGCGGTTGCAATCGGCAGAACCCGTGTGATAGGGTCAGCCTTCTTTGCAGCATCGACCGGGAATTTTGCCGCTTTTTGAAGCGCATTCACCCCGCTGCAATCTTCAAGCAGGTCCAAATAAATAACCTGAAGAGTTAAGTTCGCACCGTCGCCTTTTGGAGGCTGTGCTTTCAGTTGCGGCAGCTGCCCCAATGCTTTCGGCTGACGTGACGGGAGAGACAACAAATGGCTAGAGACGACCGTTTTTATGCATTCATAATAGCCCATACCCCCCGCTCGAGTTCCCAGATTCGCAGATTTTGCGTTGAAAAAAGATCGCTCAGGCTGCTCGTTTTAGCCGGTATCGTCTTAATGGCGGCGACTCTTTACGGGTTTTATGGACTTACACAGCAAGCCGCTCATTTCCGCACCGAAGTCGAGAACCAGAGACTGAAGGCTGAAAATGAACGCCAGCGCTGGGAGCTCAATTCTTTGAGCAACCGCGTAGAAGCGGTCGAAGACGCATCGCGCAAGCTGGCTGAGAAGTCAGGCGTGATTGATGAAAATCCAACTCTGCCGGGCGCCGGTGGGCCGGCGGTGCCGCTTGACGACCATAGCCTCGCACTGCTCGAAACCAAGATGAATCAGCTCGAACACAACCTGAAAGCGTATGAAGACGTGTTGCGAGAACGCGGTTATACCCCCTCGATTTGGCCGGTCGTTGGCAAACTTGAAAGCGGCTTTGGCGGCAGACGAAACCCCTTTGGGGGCAGTTCTTACGAGTTTCACTCGGGGCAGGATATTGATGCTCAACCCGGAGACCCGGTGGTGGCCGGTGCCCGTGGTCAGGTGAATTTCGTTGGCTGGCAGAATGGCTATGGCCAGTTAATCGTGATTGATCACGGCGGCGGACTAACCACGCGTTACGGCCACCTCTCGCATATCGACGTGGACCAGGGACAAGCGGTGGAACGTGGTCAGTTTATCGGACGGGTCGGCTCAACCGGTCGCTCAACTGGGCCACACTTGCACTACGAAATTCGCATTAACGACCAGCCCGTAAATCCGCTGAGCTATCTTTTGGGAAGTCCCACTAAATAAGGTTTTTTTGTCTTGACAGCCGAATTTGCTATCGCTTAGTATGCGGCGCTCGAAACCAGTTCGGGCCCCAAATTGGTCCTAAGTTTTTCGCTTTACAAGCTTTACATCAATGTCTTCTGTTAGTTGTCCCCGTAAGAATGCATGTTGAAATGCGCCGTACAGCGCTTTTCACCATGCATTTTTTGTTGATTGTGTTTCCGTGTTGCGCCTCTTAAAAAGCGCGTCGGGTTCACAAGCTTTAACCCAGGTCGCGCGAAAGCTGAGTTACGCTCTCGCCCCCCGTTTTACCGAATCGTTAGGAGGATTCGTTGTATGTCTAGAATATCCGGTAAGGTCAAGTGGTTTAACAACTCGAAGGGCTACGGTTTTATCGAACAGCCAGGCTCTTCGGACATCTTTGTTCACTATAGCGCCATTCAGGGCGACGGCTTCAAGACGCTCGAAGAGGGTCAGGAAGTTGAGTTCGAAGTGACGCAGGGACCGAAAGGCCCGCAAGCAGAAAACGTGATGAAGGTGTAGGTCTCCCCGGCTTGCATTAGCAACGCCACTGACCGCTTCCGGCTTCCGGTCCGGTAAGCGCTACAAATGACAAAGGCAATCCCGAGAGCAAGTGATCGGGATTGCCTTTTTCGTTTCTCCAATAAGCTTAATTCAGTCTCGTTCGCCTCGCGCCTTGAAACTAACCCGTCCGGCTTCAACGTCTATTGAAAAAGAAACTCGCTCGCATCCGAGTCGTTCCTTCAATCCATCGGCCTGAGATGCAATCAAGCGGTGAAAACGAGGGAACGAAAAATCCTCAATCGACTCACCGCAGACTTTCTTAGCTTCCACCAGCTTGCTATATAACTCCTTCACCAGCTCAACATCCTTGTGCGCATCGTCACAGACCAAATCTGTCCGTTTGAAATCTGCCACCGCTTGCTGTTTTGCCGAAGCTCTCGCTGCCGCTCCCGCATCCCGGCCCTCTTCGCGCCCCTGCAAGGTACGTCTCCACAGGTCGCGAAAGCAGTTGTAGCGAGAACCCAAAGAATTGAACCGATAGCGTTGGGCGAATGTGAGCGTGCGATCGTCGGCGATGCGTTTGATCATCGTATCGACACGGCCCTTGGTATCGTAAGGAGCTTTCTTCGACGCGCCGTTAAAGAACTTGTCGAATTCGATCTTGAGACGCCGAATGTCCTCTTCGAGTCGCGTCAGCTGATCGTCAACAGTGGGCTCGGCCGGGCCGGCGGAAAATTTATTCTTATTGCGGGCTCGCTGTTGGGAACGCGCAAAACTATTATCGGCAACAGTCTTTGACACGATGTATCTCCTTCAATCAGGCGGGAACTAGTGGCGGGAATTGTGACCGGCGGGCGCTGTCCAGGCAGCCAGGTCGAGTCTAGGGGTTTCAAAAGGCACGTGTCAACAATTAACTATTGGCTCCTTTTAAACCGCCTGGAAGCAGCCGTATTACTCGGAGCCGGTTGAGAGGCTGTGGTAACTTACGACCCGATCAACACCATCATGTCTACCAACAACGCCCAAAACGACGCGGCATTACGCGCTATTCCGTCAGTCGATCAGCTTCTGAGAGATGAGGCGATGGCGCCCCTCAAGAAGTCCGTCGGGATGCCACGCCTGCGTGCAGTTGTGCGCGAGGTGACCGATGCACTGCGTCAACAAATCCAGGCGGGACAACTTCCGCACGATTCCCGCGAAGGCCTAACGGCTGCAGCTATTCAAAGAGTTGAGTCACTCTGCCGCCAGGACAAATTGGCCGTACTGCGACGGGTCATCAACGCCACCGGCGTGGTTCTACACACTAACCTCGGGCGCGCGTCGCTATCCGCTGCGGCTCGCAAAGCGGTCTCAGATGAGGCTGCCGGTTATTGCACGCTTGAATACGATCCGTCGCTCGGCGCCCGCGGAAAGCGTGGCGCCCACGTCGAGCAACTTTTGATCGAACTTACCGGAGCCGAAGCCGCGCTAGTGGTAAACAATTGCGCGGCCGCCGCGCTGTTAATTCTCACGGTGTACGCCGCTGACGGTGACACGATCGTTTCGCGTGGTGAGCTCGTTGAAATCGGGGGGGACTTTCGCGTTCCCGAAGTGATGTCAAATTCCGGGACGCGTATGGTTGAAGTAGGCTCAACCAATCGCACGCGACTTGAAGACTACCGCAACGCGATAACCGCGAGCACCCGGCTGATAATGCGCGTGCATCCGTCAAACTATCGAATCATCGGTTTTACCGATGCGCCACCACTCAACCAACTCGCAGCGCTGACACATGAAGCTGGTCTGGTCCTCTACGAGGACGCCGGCTCCGGCGTCCTGAACGATCTCTCAAAACTGGGGATAACCGACGAACCAATCATTGGCGAATCAGTCGCCGCTGGCTGTGACGTTATCTCATTCAGTGGCGATAAATTGCTTGGCGCAACGCAGGCGGGCTTGATTGTCGGGCGACGAGAGGTGATTGAACGATTGCGTTCGCATTCACTCTACCGCGCTTTGCGTGTGGATAAGCTCACTCTGGCGGCGCTCGAAACTACGCTCGAGGCACACCGGCGCGGCGCCGTAAACGAAATACCCACGCTCCGAATGTTGTCTTTGTCGAAAGCAGAAATTGAATCGCGAGCAAAAGTCCTTTCAAGCAAATTGCAGAACGCGGCAGTTGGTTTAACCGCAACGGTCATCGACGGCGAATCCGCCGTCGGTGGAGGATCAGGGCCGAATGTGCACCCTGCAACCGCACTGCTGGCCCTCAAACATGAAAACCTGAGCGCCGATGAATTAGAACGCCAACTGCGCTTCGCGAGCCCTCCTATCATCGCTCGCATAGCCGACAACCTCGTCCTGCTCGACCTCAGAACTGTTGACCCCGGCGAAGAACCTGAGCTCCTTGAGGCCCTTCTGAGCCTAACCGGTTAGTTGTAACGCCAACGGTTAGTTTCTTGATTGATGGCGGTCAACGCCTACCGCAAACTAACAGTTTGCGTTACAAAACCAACCAAGCCCCGACTAGAACAAGGTTTTTGCTGACGCCACACTCGTCATGTGTGTATAATTCCCCCGCTTTTGTAGTCTCACAAAAGCTCTCGCTCGTTCGACCTCGCCGGTTTCAAATCACCTAGTCTTGGCACGCTTTTCGAAACTGAATTCAGGATTGACTTCTTTCGCGCTCGCTGGCGTGGCGGGTCTATCCAGCTACGCGTTGTGGTCGACCGGATCCCTTGCGAGCCTGGAAAACCTCGTAACGCTGCCATCACGCGCCGGTGGTCCGCTCATTGTGCCGGATCAGTGGACGGCCGCCGCCTCAATCTTTGCGACCTCGATCGGCGCCGGCGCGCTTGTTGCCCGTTGCGGCGCGCGGACCGCTTTCCGTTATCTCGGTTTCGGTTTTGCAATGCTCACTGGCGCAAGTTTTCTAGCAAGTTCGTTCCTGTCGCTCGACATCCTGTTCGTGCCTCTAGTGCTCGCGGCGCTACTGTCGACAACACTGAATCAATTCAAGCGGCTGCGCGATCGCGAAGTTGAATTGACGACAAAACTGCGGGCCGCCTCGGCAAAGTTTGAATCTACTCAAGGAGACGCTGCTGAAAACTGCCTGATGCGTGGTTTGCATTTGCTCGACACGGTGCTGTCGCCGAGCGAGGCAGTAGTTTTCCGGCGGGAGCGTGGGGGACAACTGGTCTCGTCAGCCCGTTTGCGTGCGACACAGAATACGAATCTCGATACCAGTCGCAATTCGGCGTGGCGCGAAGGCGTCAACCTCTGTGAACGAGCGATCAAACGGAAGGAAATGATCCTCGAACGGGTTGAATCTGAAAACACGGCGGTCACAATCGCGTTGCCCTTAAGTCACGAGGAGCGCATTGTCGGAGCGCTGCTTTTGCGCATCACTAGAGATTTTGAAGACGCGGATTGCGCGCTGTTGAATGCGGTCGCCGGCCAGATGGCGCGCAACCTTCAACGTGACGAAGCCCATAAGATCCAAAGCAAGTCGGGCCCACTGGCGTTGCTTTCGGCAACGGAGGCCGATCGTCGGCTCGATTCATTGGATGTCCTGCATGGTGTAATGCTGGAACAAAGCGTTGGATTGAGCGCTTTGGCTGAACTAGGTGATGGCGTGGCGCTTGGATATCTCGACGGCAGACTCGCCTACGTCAATGCCGCGCTCGCCAGGTTCGCCGGCCTCGACCATGAAAAGTTAGGCAAGACAGCTTTCTTCGAATTGTTGGAACAGTTTCGTACTGACGTGTTTGACGAACCAGTGATTGCCGTTCGCCGCGTCTTACAAACCGGTGAAGCGTACGAGCGCGAACTACATTTTGCCGACCGAGATGTGACGTACGGATTACGTATCGCCCTGGTTCGCGAACCCGAATCTGGAGAAACTGGTGCCGCTGCGCGGCAGCCTCTTTGTGTGGCCGTAGTCGTGAAAGACCTGACCATCGCGAGGGAGTATGACGCGTTAAGGAGCGACATGCTTTCGCTCATGTCACACGAACTGCGCACTCCCATCACCAGCATCAACGGATTCGCCGAGTTGTTAACCACCGAGGAAAATTTGCCGGAACAGGCCAAGGAATTCGTCACTATTATCGCCAATGAATCACAACGGCTCTCGCGCATGATTAATACGTTTCTCACCGTCACAAAACTGGAGCGTAAGGATCGTCAGGAAGTGTTGAAGATTCCTCTCCGTCTTGATGAGGTCGTGAGAGAGACTGTAGCCGGCTTGCAGAAGGATGCGAGAAAGCGACGCATTCGTCTGGTTGAACAGCCCACGCAGCGTCTGCCACCGGTGGCTGCGGACAAGAGCATGATTACGCAAGCCGTTAAGAACCTGGTGAGCAACGCAATCAAGTACAGTCCGGAAAGGACCACGGTCACAATCTCCACGGCACTTGAGGCCGAGACTGTCAGACTTTCCGTGGAAGACCGCGGTTATGGAATACCGGCAGAAGCAAAAGATCGCGTGTGGGAAAAGTTTTATCGCGTCGTTCGCGATGGCCAGGAAAAGGACGAGGAGTCGACTGGACTTGGACTATCGTTTGTCCGCGAAGTTGTCGAGCAGCACGGCGGTTCCGTCGATCTCGATTCGGAGGTGGGTCGCGGATCCAGGTTCAGTTTTACTTTGCCACGACTATGAAACCGGGAATAGGGGGAAAGGGGTAAAGCGGGAAGGTAAGCTTAAGAGGCCAGGTCTGTTCGCCTTTACCCCTTCCCTTTTTCCCTCTTACCCGTTTCCCCTTTCATCTTTTATTCGTAAGCGGGATCATTGATCGTTCCGCGGCATGAAGGTGCACCACAGATGCACCTTTTTTCATTGGGATGAAGCGTGGATTGGTAGTCGATGGTGATTTCTTCACCCGGCTCGATATCACGCAGGGCGAGAAACAGAACATGCCCGTACAAGACTTTCATGTAAGCGTTGGGCTCGCAGGAATGATTGATGTAATGCGTTCCGTTGCCGCCACGACTGCCGTCGAGGCTCCAATCATCATTGATGGCGCAAATACGGAGTCGACGTCGGTTTGCACGCCGATTCGCTTCACGGTCGCTAATTCGCTCACCGGTGTATTCAGCAATTTTTTTCCGTGCGGGAAAGTGGGTGAGGGAAAAACAGCCCTTGCCTTCGATCGGAGACTTCTTAACGGATAGTCCGGGCGCGAGTTTCAGTTTCATTTTAGCGGATGTCCGAGAAGTTTAGCTTGTCGCTTGCGAGGGGCGACAAACTGAAGTTTGTCGAACAGGCATTATTTCAACTTGAAGCTGCGCGCGATTAAATCTGTCTGATTGCGAATTCGACCCAGGCGATCACGCAAACCGGTGAACCGCAAGGCGTAAATCGTGCGGTTATCGGCCTGCAAATAGTAGATACGGCCCATCATTGGTTTGGCGGTGCGAACAAACTCGTAAGAAACCGTGACACCATTAAGACGGCCTGAGAACTTCTCCTCTTTGCCTTCAATAAACCCGGGAAGGAATCTTAACTTCTGATCCAGATCGCGGCGGGCCAGGTCAGACGCTGTGGTGTCAGCGTCGACCACTTCCTTGCGAATCTGCAAAAAGCCTTCAAGCCGATCGCCATTAATAAACTCCGCGTGGGCGCGACCTGAATCGGATTCCGAGACCGAATGCCACAATGCCGACGGCAGTTCGATCGTGTAGTCGAGCTGATCGGTCGTGTAAAGCTCCTGGGCGGCTGCGACAAAATTGCTTCCGGCAATCACGAACAACAACAGCAGACCGGATAAAACATATTTCATTGGTAGTCTGACTCCTTACGTTTCGCTTGGCGCCTCGTCGAATCCTGGCGGGTTTGCCTACACTATTTGCGGCGTATTTTAACGCGAATTCGATGCGGTCGGCTAACATCACCGTTGTCTTGCGCTTTAATCAGCGGGGACCATCAACTCGATGCGCCAGCCGCCGCGATAGCTTCCCTTTGTAGCGTGATCAACGTCGAGATTCCTTTGGTCGCAAGTTCCATCAAGGCTTCCATTTGATCGCGAGTAAAGGGTTCGCGTTCTGCTGTGCCCTGCAATTCGATGAAGCGGCCGTCGCCGGTACAGACGACGTTCATGTCGACTTCCGCACGCGAGTCTTCATCGTATTTCAGATCGAGCAACGGCGTGTTGCCGACGATGCCAACGCTGATTGCCGCCACCTCGTTAGTTACAATGTTGCGCTGCAGCTTGCGCGTTTTCAGCAGACTGTTAACGGCGAGCGCGAGGGCAACATAGGCGCCGGTGATCGCCGCAGTGCGGGTTCCGCCGTCCGCCTGGATCACATCGCAGTCGAGCGTGATCGTACGTTCTCCGAGTTGGCGCATATCGGCAGCCACCCGCAGACTGCGACCAATCAATCGCTGAATTTCGTGCGTTCTACCGGAAGGTGAGCCACGCCTGACCTCTCGCGGCGTACGCTGTTGGGTCGCGCGCGGGAGCATTGAATACTCTGCAGTGATCCAGCCCTGGCCGGTGTTCCTCAGAAAAGGCGGCACGCGTTCTTCAACGGAGGCCGCACACACCACGCGCGTCAGACCCATTTCAATCAGCACCGAGCCCTCAGCATATGGAAGGTAACCGGGCGTTATCTTGATCGCGCGCAACTCGTCAAAAGCGCGACCGTCAGTGCGTTCTAAGCTCATCGTGCCCCCAAACTTCAACGGCCTCCAGTATTGACGGCGCTGTTCCCAAAAATCGTTCGGCCACCTTCGCGAAGCGCTCGGCGGCGTCGGTCACATAGAAATGGTCGAGATCATCGCACAATTCTCGCTCGCGCAACTCGCCGGTCGAAGCCGGCGGCGCGGAAAGCTGATTAGACTCGAGCGCTGTCTGCACTTCCACCGCGGCAGCCGCGCCTGAATCAATTAGCGGAACCTCACGACCAACCGTGGCGCTAATCAATTCGCGCAAGATGGGATAGTGAGTGCAACCTAGTACCAGCGCACCGAGATTCTCTGCTCGTAAGTCACTCAAATACTCTTCAGCGACGGCCTGCGCAACCGCCGTATCACTCCAGCCTTCTTCAGCCAGCGGCACAAACAAAGGGCAGGCACGCTCGATCACCGTTGCCGATGGATCGGCGGCAGCAATCGACTTTGAGTAAGCGCCGCTTTGCACGGTCGCTTCCGTTGCGACCACTGCGATCTTCTTCCCGCGCGCAATCTGTGCAGCAGCGCGGGCACCCGGTCCGATCACGCCGACCACTTTGACGTTAACGCTCGCGCGGATTGCGGGCAGCGCAAGAGCAGACGCGGTGTTGCAAGCTACAACCAGTAACTTGATGCCGTGGGCTTCAAGAAATTTTGAGTTTTCGATGGCGTAGCGTTCGACTGTCGCCAGGGATTTCGTGCCATAGGGCACGCGCGCAGTGTCGCCGAGATAAACAAAGTGTTCATTCGGCAAGCGTTCATGCAGCGCGCGATAGACAGTTAATCCACCAACGCCGCTGTCGAAGATGCCGATTGGAAGGGATGAAAGCAAGGATGAAGGATGAGGGATGAGGGATGAAAAAGCCAGTCGCCGCAGCGGAGGTTTTATTCATCCCTCCGCCTTCATCCCTCATCCTTTCAAAGAATGGTGGAGGCGCCGAGAATTGAACTCGGATCCAAGAGAAGCCGCCGAAAGACTCTACATGCTTAGTCACTTCTCTTTCCTGATCTTCGAGAGATCAGTTATTCGCTCGCATCGAGTAAGTGAAGTGACAAGACCGCGATGAAAGCTAGTCCGACTTAGTTTCGCCTGAACCCACGGACCGAAAGCTCAGGCTAGCTTATCTGAGTGACATCTCCCTCCGCGCGCATAAGCAACTTGCGGCGAGACGCT
>Ga0070682_100000220_pt1 | contig 41736 bp, 36 predicted proteins | sample KBSC63LmetaG_FD_64668 | JGI IMG/M metagenome (GOLD analysis project Ga0070682, IMG submission 64668) | Corn rhizosphere microbial communities from Kellogg Biological Station, Michigan, USA - KBS C6-3L metaG | ecosystem: Host-associated > Plants > Roots > Rhizosphere | place: USA: Michigan...
TACACGACCAGGGAACTGTTGACGGACTGGAAAAATGGAGTTCGCTGAAACTAGACGCCGAATCGCGCAGTGTTTCCAGCAGGGCAGGGCAGAACTGTAGCGGGCGCAGTGAACTGACTGCGTTTTAAGGTTCTGCTATTTGAGGAACGTGTTGAAAACTAGTTTGTCAACGTGGTGGGAGTTACGCGTGGGATTGTTACCGGCTAGGGTTCGACCAACCCTTTTTTGATGTTTCGTTGCCAGGCTTCATAGTTTCTGACGCGCCGCTTTGCCTGTTTGCGCGTTAGTTGAAGCTCGGTTGCAACGGAATCGATTCGGGCAGTGCGGTCTTTCTTTTTGTCGTAACGATCGCCGGGAGCTCGCAGATAAATTTGATAGGCGCGAGTCCATTCTGACTTAACATCGGCAGTGGCCTGTTTGCCGCGTTGTTCTGGCATATGTTGTTCCTTTGAAAGTTTTGCGCGATTCTAACAGCCAAGACGGGACCAACGATAGCACAAAAATCCATAAGCTAGAGTGAAGGATTAAGTAAGGAAACTTGCTAGCCGGGCGTTCGGGTGGAGCGTCGATCATGTCGGCCCATGATGCTTTCGGGCGGCTCATCGTAAACGACGGCCGCCCGAAGCGATACTGCAATGAAGCGCGAGTTTATTTCTTTCTTGCGCGTTTCTGCGGCGTACCTGGCTTAGAAGGTTGACTCGAGTTCTGATCTACGGTGTTAAGTCCGGCTTCGGCAGCACCCGCTTCGGCAGCACCCGTGACCGCGCCCTCAGCTGCGCCAGCGGCAGCACCGGCAAACACAGCCTTCAACGCATCTTTCGCTTTAGTCAGGAGGCCTGTCGACGACTTCTTCTTACCGGCTTTCCGCGCCCCTGCTTTTTTCGCCGTTCCTGGCTTGCGGGACTGTTTGCTTACAGTCTTTTTCTTCGCCGCAGCTTTTTTCGCGCCACCTTTTGAGGCGGCCTTCGATGCGGACTTGCTTGATTTCTTTGCAGCTTTTCTCGCTGGCATTGAATGTCCTCCACCTAAAATGAAATCCACAAGAAGCAACGCTCCCCCGCTACGGAAGAAGCGTTGCCTGCTGTGGACGATGCTCTGACGTTGCCGTCAGGGCCCTTTTAGAAACCCCTTATTCGAAGAGAGGCTCCTATCTTGTCCAACCACTACTCAACGTTGCCGCCGAGCAGTGCCGGCGACACTTAGTCGCGTAAATTTGCAACGGCAATTAGCCGCTAGACAGCTCGTCGTCCTGAAACGAGGTTGATGATGAACACGATCAGCGCGATCACCAGCAGCAAGTGGATCAACCCACCGCCGATATGACCGAGAAAACCGATTAGCCAAAGCACAAGCAAGATCACAAGAATCGTCCACAACATTGGTTTCTCTCCTTTTGTAGTCAGTTAATGTTTGTTCGCTGGAACACGGGGGCAGGGTGCAATGACCATGCCAGTTGGGTGTAAACCGCTCAAAGGCGTGTGAATGCTGAGCAAACCCGCGTCGAGGCTGCCAGCGGGTTTCAGTTGTAGAGAGATTTACAACGAACACTGTGCATCAGATCCATTCGAATTTCAAAGGAACATCCGAAGAGGATCGTTTGGATTCGGGTCAAGTAGCTGGAACTCCCAGTAAACGCACTAATTGAACAGGGAATTGCCTTGACAAACCGCGCAACTGTAACTATATTAGTTACAGACCAAAAGGCTTCGATTTCAAATTATGTCAACGAGCAGTAGGTTTGCAGTCGCCGTTCACGTTCTATCCCTGATGGCGTGGGCTGACGACGAGCCGCTTAAATCCGAGCAGGTGGCTGACAGCGTTAATACCAATGCTGTCGTCATTCGCAGGATGTTGTGTGAGTTGGCCGAAGCTAAGCTCGTCGTTTCCCAGACAGGTGCGATGGGCGGTACGCGTCTGGCGCGCGAGCCTGAACAAATCACGCTGTTAGACATTTACCAGGCCGTTGAAAGCCGCGGAGTTTTCTCGTTGCATCGGCATCCTCCCAATCGCGATTGCCCGGTTGGCGTGAATATTGGCCCGGTTCTGAACGAGGTATTAGACGAAGTCGACACAGCGGTGGAAAAAGTATTGGCGAACATCACGATTAAAGACGTCGTTTCGCGCCTGAAACCCTGCGTCAGCACCGGTGTCAGCAAGCGGAAAGTCGTAAGCAAACAACCAGTGCTGCAGGCCAGAAACTAGACAACACTCTGGTTCGTATATTTGTTTGGTGTGGTTGGGCGAAAAATTTGGCTGGTACGGGCGAGTCGGCATTCCATGGAGCCGCTCGCGAGAAATGAAAGGACGGTTTTCAATTGAGCAGGCTTCAGAAAGATTCTGACGGAGTTGAGCCAATGGATTCGGTTAAACCGAATTTCTCGGGGGCTCATGAAGAACTCCTGGAAGATGCAGTTTCGATCGAAGATATCGATGAGGTGTTGGAGAAATTAGCCACCGCCGGCATTTCCGGAACCGAATCCGATGAGCCGGTTATCGGTGAACCTTCTTCTTCGGCGCAACAGGCCGAAGACGACGATGCCGGACCTGAAGAGATGGAACTTGATCTCTCGGCCGGCGAACTGGACAAGACTTCAGATCCCGTTCGCGTGTACATGCGCGAGATGGGAGTTGTACCGCTGCTCAAGCGCGAGCAGGAAGTTTCAATCGCCAAGAGAATTGAATGGGGACAAAAGCGGGCGCAGAAGGGAATCACGCGTTCGCCGATGGCGGTTGCGGAGCTTTTGAAAATCGGTGAAGAGCTCGAGGCCGGATCGATTGGCATTCGCGACGTGGTCATCTTTTCCGATCAAATGGAAACAGAGGAGCACGAGGACAAGACCGAAGAGTACCTGGCCTGGACAATTGAAGGCATTAACAACATCCGCAAGCTCTACAAGCGCGGGTTGAAAGAGTTAGCGCAATTGAATGCCGAGCAGAAGTTGAGACGCGGCAAGGCCTCGAGGAAGTTGACGCGCTTGCGTCGCAAAGTGGCGCGCACTCGTCTTGAGATTGTGCATGAGATCGGCCAGCTTCATTTGAAGGAAGCCGTCCGACAGCGTTTGATAACTGCGATCGCCTCAATGCATCGCGAGACGCGAACGCTCGAGCGCGAGATTGAGACGCACACAGCAAAGCTGACGAAGAAGCGCATCAAGGCGGAGGAAGTTAAGGAAATCAAGAAGCAGATCGCCGCGTGCAAGCGTCGTTTGAAAGACATCGAAGCCGAGCATCACGTGTCACCGCTGGAAATCAAGCGGTCTCATCAGATGATCGTAACCGGTGAAGCGCAGGCGGCACAGGCTAAACACGAACTGACTGAAGCGAACCTGCGTCTCGTCGTGTCGATCGCCAAGAAATATCAGAACCGCGGGCTGCAGTTTCTCGATCTGATTCAGGAAGGCAATCTCGGCCTGATGAAGGGCGTGGACAAGTTCGAATGGCGACGCGGCTACAAGTTTTCGACTTACGCCACCTGGTGGATTCGTCAGGCGATTACTCGAGCCATCGCGGATCAGGCGCGCACTATTCGCATTCCGGTTCACATGATCGAAGTGATCAATAAACTGCGGAATACGTCTCGCGAGCTGGTGCGCGAATTGGGGCGTGAACCGACGACTGAAGAAATTGCCAAGAAGATGGGCATGTCAGTCGAGAAGGTGAGTAAGGCTCGCAAGCTCGTGCAGCAACCGGTCTCACTCGAAACGCCAATCGGCGAAAGTGGCGATTCACAGCTGGGCGATTTGATCGAAGACAAGTCAAGCACCAGTCCGGCGGAACGTGTGATTACTTCCAACCTGCGCGAAATTACGGGCGACGTTCTGCAAACGCTCAGTCCGCGTGAAGAACGTGTAATCCGAATGCGGTTTGGACTCGATCGCGAAGGTCATGAACGAACGCTCGAGGAAGTCGGGCAGGACTTCAATGTGACGCGCGAACGTATACGCCAAATCGAGGCGAAAGCTTTGCGGAAACTTCGGCATCCATCGCGAGCGCGCGTGTTGAAGAGCTTTATCGAAGGACAACGACAGTAGGACAGACTTTCCAGTCTGTCCCCGATAAAACAAACAGGCAAGAATGCCTGTCCTACGCGATTGAATTAGATAAGCAAGTATTTAGGAGTCAAGGGAGATTAATGATGAGTGACAAAGTAGCGAGTGTGACAGACAGTTCCTTCGAGAAGGAAGTGCTGCAGGCAAATAAACCGGTGCTGGTAGACTTTTGGGCGGAATGGTGTGCGCCCTGTCGCATGTTGGCGCCGACCATTGATGCTATCGCCGATCAATTTGGCGCTAACGCCGGAGTAGTGAAAGTGAATGTCGATGACAACACTTCAACTGCGCAACGCTACGGCATCAAGGGCATTCCCACGCTGATCCTTTTCAGCGGCGGTAAGGAAGTTGAACGGGTAGTCGGCGCGACCAGCAAAGAATCGATCTCGCGTATGATCGAAAAGCACGTCAGCGTCAGCGCCTAATCGAACGCGCTAATTCGAATAAAAGGGGAGCCAGAAACGGCTCCCCTTTTTTCTTTAATCACTACGACAAACTGAAGTTTGTCGGACATGACTGAATTGTCGGACTGACTCACAAGCGGCAGATCAACAGTTCGCGTTCGTAGATCGCTTCCGGCGGCAGCCGGTCGTGCAAGTCCAGGAACAGTTCTTCATGGCCCAGCACTTCATTGCGCCACGCCTGGCGATCAAAAGCCTGCAGCGCTTCAAACTTCTCTCGCGGAAAATCGAGCCCTTTCCATTCGACGTCGTCGTAATGTGGCACCCAGCCGATCGGCGTCTCCTTCCCTAACGCGCGACCGCGTGCGCGATCCACAATCCATTTCAACACGCGCATATTCTCGCCGAATCCCGGCCACATGAAGCCGCCGTCTTCGTCCTTGCGGAACCAGTTAACATGAAAAATGCGCGGCGTTTCGGTGAGCCTGCGCTGCATCCGGATCCAGTGACGGAAATAATCGCCCATGTGGTAACCGCAAAAAGGCAACATCGCCATTGGGTCGCGCCGCACCTTGCCGATCGTCCCCGCCGCTGCGGCAGTCATCTCCGAACCCATGGTCGCGCCGGCGTAAACTCCCGCGCTCCAATTGAACGCCTGATACACAAGCGGCATCGTCGTGGCGCGACGACCGCCAAAGATGATTGCGCTGATTGGCACACCGGTCGGATCTTCCCAGGCCGGATCGATGGTGGGACATTGCTTCGCCGGCGCAGTGAAACGCGCGTTGGGATGTGCCGCCTTGGCGCCCGTCTGTTTTGCGATTTCCGGCGTCCACTTATTGCCTTGCCAATCCAAACATTCCGCGGGCGGCTCGTCCGTCATGCCTTCCCACCAAACGCCGCCTTCCGGCGTCAGGGCAACGTTTGTAAAAATGCTGTTGCTGGCGAGGGTCGCCATGGCGTTCGGATTAGTCTTAACTGACGTTCCGGGCGCGACACCGAAGAAACCGGCTTCAGGATTGATCGCGCGCAACATGCCGTTCTCATCGGGTTTGATCCAGGCGATGTCGTCACCGACAGTCCAAACCTTCCAACCTGCAAAACCATCTGGCGGAATCAACATGGCGAAATTTGTTTTGCCGCAGGCGCTGGGAAATGCCGCGGTCACATAAGTCTTTTCGCCTTTTGGATCTTCGACGCCGACGATCAGCATATGCTCGGCCATCCAGCCCTCATCGCGTGCGATGTTTGAAGCGATACGCAGCGCGAAACACTTCTTACCCAACAGCGCGTTGCCGCCGTAACCCGATCCGTATGACCAAATCTCGCGCGTCTCAGGAAAGTGCACGATGTACTTTTCTTTGTTGCAAGGCCACGGCACATCCTCTTCACCGGGCGCCAGCGGCGCGCCGACCGAATGCATGCACGGCACTACGCGCTTGTAGTCTTTATCTATCTCCGCATAAATCGCTGAGCCGATGCGCGCCATGATGCGCATGTTTACGACGACGTAAGGCGAGTCAGTTAGTTGAACGCCGATCTGAGACATCGGCGAGCCGACCGGTCCCATGCTGAAGGGGAGCACATACATCGTTCGGCCCTGCATCGAACCCTGAAACAAATCTTTGAGTTTGCGCCGCATTTGAAACGGCTCTTCCCAATTGTTGGTTGGGCCCGCGCTGTCTTTGGAAAGTGAACAGATGAAGGTGCGATCTTCTACTCGCGCGACGTCGCTCGAGTCGGAACGCGCGTAGTAACAACCTGGCCAGAGTTCTTCGTTCAGCTTCGTGAAGGTGCCGTTCGCGACCATCATCGCTTTCAGCGCTTCGTCTTCTTCCTGCGAACCGTCGACCCAATGGATCGCCGCCGGCTGTGTAAGTTGCGCCATTTTTTCAACCCAGCGCAGCAGATGTTCGTTGGTGCTGAGCGGAACTGAAGGGTCGCGTGCGAGTGCCACCGCATCGGCAGTCGCCGCACTTACACGGTCATCATGAACAGTAGTCATCAGTAGACCTCGTGTTTATGGGGTATTTATGAGTTGCTAGCTTCGCCACAGATTTTGACCGCAGTGACGATGAAAAGCAACAGGGCCTATTGCGGAACTGCGAGCGGTTGGCAGGTAGCGCAGACAGCTTGTCTGCCTCAACGTTCGTGAGCGCGTCTGGTCTTATCTCCCTCTCCCCACTGGGAGGGTAATCACATAGTTGACGCAGCTGCAGCGGTTTCTCAGTTGGAACGTAGTATGTTTCACGCTGCCCGACGCCCGTTGACCGCAAGTGCAAGTGACGTTCGAACCCTGCAACACTGCTGCACAAAATCAGAACTGGGAGCGGTAGCGACCAGCCAAACAATCAAGCAAAGGGAGGCATTTATTTTGGTTCACCACCAGAGCGACGCGTTTTAGGTTGAGTCTTGGGCTGGTCGCTACCGCTCCCAGTTCTGATTTTGTCTGGCGAACCTTGACGCTTTTGCTCGGCAATATCGCACGAGGTGAGTCAGAAATATGAATACCACTGGGAGAGGGCCGGGGTGAGGGCTTAGTTGACAGTTCGTTATTGATCGCTCGGGAGATCATTTCGCATCGGGCGTCTTAACGTAACAGCATGATCGAGCAAATCGCGCGGGTTCTAATCGCCCTCACCCCGGCCCTCGGGAGACAGAGTACTTCTGCGAGACGGGTGCTTCACTCACTAACACTCGCCAACAGCTCCCAGAACTCCGGAAGCGATACGCGCACGCAGTCGCGCGCGCCCTCGAGGGCAGAAGGTCCAACGGCGGACAGCGCAGCAACCGCACAACACATCGCAATGCGGTGGTCATTGAACGACGACAACTGAGCGCCTTGTAGCCTTCCGCCGCGCCGCAGCAGCCAACCGTCTTCACGTTCCTCAATCGCAGCTCCCATGCGTGTGAGATTGGTAACCGTTGCTGCAATACGATCCGACTCCTTCACGCGCAACTCTTTCGCATCACGCAATTCCATTTCGCAACCAATGCTCGCAGCGAGAAACGCGATCAGCGGGAGTTCATCAATCGCGTCGGCAACGCCCTGTCCAAAAATTTCAATTCGTTCTCGCTTCGGCGAGGTGAGGCCGCGCACGCGTATCGAACCGACCGGTTCGCCGCTCTGCGTTCGCTGATCAAGGATTTCGATTTCGGCTCCGATTGCTTGTAACGTGGCAAGAAAACCGGTGCGCGTCGGATTAAGTCCCACATCACGAATCGTAAGATCCGAATCGGGAAGGGAAATAGCCGCTGCGATAAAGAATGCAGCTGATGAGAAGTCTCCGGGAATTGAAAGTGAACGACCTTGAAACGAGTGGCCGCCTTCAATTGAAACGGCGTTGCCATTCGTTTCAACCAGAACGCCAAACTCGCGCAGCAAGCGTTCAGTGTGATCGCGTGTGGGCTGTGGTTCCTCAACCCTCGTAGTTCCTCCCGCTGCCAATCCAGCCAGCAGAACCGCAGACTTAATCTGCGCGCTCGCTATCGGCGTCTTGTATTCGATTGCTCTTAACGGTCTGCAGCCGGTGATGCGCACTGGCGCGCAACCGTTCGCTTGCAGCTCAACCTCCGCGCCCATCAGACGCAGTGGTTCGGCGACGCGACGCATCGGACGCCGCAGCAGCGATTCGTCGCCGGTTAGGGTTGTTGTGAAGGGTAGACCTGCGAGCACGCCTGCCAGCAGGCGCATGGTAGTTCCCGAATTTTGTGCGTTGAGTGTTTGAGACGGATCGCGCAGGCCTGACGAGCTCTTGATTCGGACTATCGAACCATCGCGAGCGAGGTCTACTCCGAGGGCGCGCAAACATTCGAGTGTCGCACTGCAGTCAGCCGCGGAGGAAAAATTCGTTAGAAGCGATTCGCCCTGTGCCATGGCCGCAAGGATCGCGGCGCGATGCGAGATCGACTTGTCACCCGGCAGCCGCAACTCGCCGTGGACACGAACGATCGGCGACACGCGAACCGCGTCGCTGTTGTTTAGGTCTTTGAATGCGTTGCGCACACAGCGAGTATAACGAAACCCGCCTCTTTTGGAGTGCGTCAACTCCTTCTCAGCGTCAACTCCTTTGGAGGCGTCAACTCCTTTGGAGTGCGGTGACTTGTCACCGCTTTGGTTTTCGCCGCGCCGTCACGCGGCCTCAAGTCGCCGCGAAGAAAAAGCGGCGTCAAGCCGCCGCACTCCAAAAAGAGGCGCGCGTTCACAGGCGTCAACTCTTTTGGAGTGCGGTGACTTGTCACCGCTTTGGTTTTCGCTGCGACGTCACGACGCGTCAAGCCGCCGAAGAAAAAGCGGCGTCAAGCCGCCGCACTCCAAAAAGAGGCGCGCGTTTATACGCCTCAACTCCTTTGAAGTGCGGTGAGTCCGTCATACGCATAGAAGAGCCAGTACAAGAACAGACCGTTTGGAATGAGCAATCCGAATAACGCAATTATCAGCAGAAACATCTCCCCGCCCTCACGGAACAATGCAGTTCTCCAGCAGCAGGAACGCTTTTGAGTTATCGAAGCCGCCGCCAAGGCCGCGCACTGTGCCTTCAACGGTAGCTTCGGTGTGCGCACTTAGAGTTGCAACACGTGAGCTTTGCGACTTGTTAAAAAAGCAACGTGCATTTCGGTATGTGGAAACTGAAGACTTGAATGTCAAAACGATCTGGTCCTGCTCGATTTCGATCGTGTTGACAGTGCCGTACACGCGCACTCGTTTACCAATCCAGTCCTGATTCGCTCGCACTTCATTCGTTTCAAACTCACGAACCAGCGCCGCCGCGTGCATGTTGGTTGCGGGTGCTGCTACGGGCGCAGCCGCTACGATGGCGGCACCAGGTTTGTCCAATTCAATGCTGGAGCTGAAGGCGACGTACGGCGCCGTATAAGCCTCGTCGTTATAAACTGCGAGGACGCTGACAGCGGTTGTGCCGCGCGTGATCACGGTTAAGACGGCAGCCGCTTTGCCTCCCTGAAAATCGATCGCTGTTCCGCCGGCCGTCACGGTCGAACCGTTTTCCTCGGCAGTTTCCGTCTTCGGATCTGCTTCCGTGTTGAAAGGTTTGACGAGCAGATTGTTCCACTCCCGCTTAAAGTCGTTTTGAGCGTTGCCGGTCCCGGATGTCGCGCCATAGAGCGTGATGATGCAAAACTTTCCGGTGTCGCGGTTCACTTTGCTGAAAGCGATCACGTTTTCTTTGCTGGTCTTGTCCCAGCCTTTTGGCGGCGTGTACTTCACGCTGCCCAGAGTCTCCGTTTGGGCACACACGGTGGTTGATAGAAATGAAGTCGTGGCCATGAGCAGAAGGGCCATTGCAGTCAGGAACAAAGTTTTCACAAGTCACCTCGATTCGGGTAGCGAAGGTCTGGCCAATTTTTTGCCGACATGAATTACGGATTCACTTTAACACCGAATCGAGATTCAAAAGACACGTGCGGCCAGCGCGGGGTTCTTCTTTAATATCCGCAAAAGATACGTTCACGAATTATTTATCTGAGTTCGATCCACCGCAACTGGCCCACCATCTCAAAAGTTTTAGAGGAACAATATAAAGATCACAGAATCCGAACATATGCTGGTCCAATCTGCGTTTGACTCGCTCACTCGCATCACTTGTCCACCATCTCAGAATTTTGGATGAATAATCTAAAGATCACAAAATCCGAACATATCCTGGTCCAGGATCGATAAAATGCCTCCCACGCTCAACAAGAGAATTCGTGGTGAGCATACCCGGCCCCCTTCCTAAAAACGGCATTTCTAGATCCCAACTACACAGGAGCGACAAAAAATGCTAACCCGGCTACGCAAGGTTCTAAATCAGACTCGCACGCGAAACCAAACATCTCACGACAATTATTCCAGATATAGCGATCCGAAAAAAAGTTTAAGACACGGCTCAAAGGCAGCTTCTGCAAGCCTCATTACCGTTGCTGTTACTGCAGTGATTTTCGCCCTGGCGTTGATTACTGGGCCGGTGCTAACGGCTGTGCTGGCTGCTGACCCTGGTGCGGGTACGCTTTCGCCCGCTGGACCGTCCGTCACCTGGAACGGCCTGGCGGTTACTTACGCCAACCCGGTATCTGCCAGCGAGCAGACCTGTCAGGACGGAACAAACTGCGACACTTTCAAGCTAACCATTTCCGGCACGCCGGCGGATTGGGCCGGCAAGTTGGTCCACATCCAGATCGATTGGCTCAGCCCAACTTTCGATTACGCGCTCTCCGTGCACAAGGGCAGCAACGCAGATCCGTCAATCGCATCTTCTGATAACCCTGTGGACTCACCCCGTAACTGGGAGGCCGTCGACATCAATCCGAGTGTTTCGGGCGTGGGCGACTACTCGGTGCACGTCATTTATTTCACCACCGCCGCGGCGGATAGCTACAAAGGAACAGCGAGCATTACGGCAGCAGCGCCCGCTCCCACACCTCCTCCGGTGTCAACAGAGTCGCCGGCGCGCTACTTCAATTACCAGGCCCCGGCAGGATTGGGCACAGGAGCCGGCGAGCCTTCAATCGGTGTCAATCCGAAAACGGGCAAAGTCTTTTTCGAGGCAAACACGCAGACCTTACGCGTGACCTTCGACGATACGTCGTCCCCGGCGAGGACGACCTGGGAAGACAAGAGCGCGCCCAACGCCGTCACCAGTCTCGACCCGATCCTTTTCACCGATCAGAGAACCGGCCGCACGTTCACATCGCAACTTGCAGGCGCGACGAGCCTCATGTCCTACAGCGACAACGACGGGGACAGTTGGACGCCGAGCCAGGGCGCCGGCATCCTCGCTTCCGTTGATCACCAGACGATCGGCGGTGGCCCTTTCGCCGCGCCGCTGACGCGCGATGCTGGTTCGCCACTTTACAAGAATGCTATTTACTACTGCTCACAAGATCTCGGGGTCGACGCCTCCTGCGCCGTCTCGCTCGACGGCGGGCTGACCTTCGGCCCAGCTGTGCGCATTTACACAGAGCTCGATTGTGACGCCGGCCTACATGGTCACATTAAGGTCGCACCTGATGGTACCGCCTACGTTCCTTCGAAGGGATGCGGCGGCCAGCAGGCCCTGGTCGTTTCTGAGAACAACGGCCTTAGTTGGGAAGTTAGAAAGGTTCCGGGAAGCAAGGAAGGCGAAACGGATCCGTCGTTGGGGATTGGCGCTGATGGCACCGTCTATCTCGCTTACGCAAACGGTGACGGCCACCAGCACGTCGCCGTGTCGCATGACAAGGGAAAAAGCTGGCCGGCGGAACTCGACCAGGACGTCGGCTACTACCAGGGAATTCAGAACTCGGTTTTCCCGGCGGCTGTCGCGGGTGATAGTAACCGCGCGGCGGTTTTCTTCCTCGGTTCAGCAACACCCGGTACGACTGGAGCCACCGGGCCCGACCCAGCCGGCTTCCCCAGTTCATGGTACGGCTACGTCGCGACAACCTATGACGGTGGAAAAACCTGGACCACGGTGAATGCGACGCCGAACGATCCGGTACAGCGTGGGCCTATCTGCACAAAGGGAACGCTGACGTGTACCGGCACGACGCGCAACCTGCTTGACTTCAACGACGTCACGATCGACGGCAAGGGGCGGGTCGTTGCTGCATACGCCGACGGCTGTGTCTCTCCGCAATGCATCCAGGGCACCGATCTGAATGGCGACGGCAAGCTCGACGGCAACGACAATGACGGCTCGGAGATCGCCACGATCATCCGCCAGTCCGGAGGCAAGAGTCTTTTCCAGCAGTTCGATCCGGAGCTGGTAACGAACCTGCCGGGCGCGCCGAACCTTGTCGCGCAACATGACGGCAAAACTGCTTACCTCAACTGGTCCACGCCAGACGACGGAGGCACGGGCCTAACCGCCTACAAGATCTATCGTGGAACCAGCGCCGGCGAGACGTTGCTGACAACTGTGGCCGGCGACGTCAACTCTTATAACGACGCGACCTTCAATGGCGGATCTTTCTACTATCGCGTCAGAGCTTCGAACGCAAACGGCGATGGATCGCTCTCGACCAAGGTCACGCCGGTCGCACTGGTGCCCACCATCGTGGGGACGCCGTGTAAGCTTCCGGGTGTGCAGGTTGTCAAAGATGCATCCGGCGATGGGGACGGCGTGCCGGGCCACGATGTGGACTCTGTGAGCGTTGCTGAGCTTTATCAGACCGACGGTTCGCAGAAGCTCTACTTCACGCTGAAAGTTGGAAGCCTCGACCCGGTGGTGACGCCGAACACCTCGTCGAAGGTGCTCTTCAAGGCGCCCGACGGGATTACCCACTTTGTTGAAATGAACACTTTCAACCCGAGCGCCACCAAGTTTCGCTACGGCCACATTGAGGTTGACGCGACCACCGGCGTTAACAATAACGTTAACGACGGCGATCTCGATCCGGCCAGCAACTCCAAACCTGACGGTACGATTACACTCGTGATCGCAAACTCCAAGGTTGGCAACCCGGTGGCGGGCCAGAGCCTGGTCGCCATCAAGGGCGAGGTTCGCGCGCTGGTTGGGGTCACCGCTGGACTGCTTGTGTTGATTGACGATACGGGCGTGGGCAGCTACACGGTCGCCGGCAACGACTCGTGTGCGCCGAAGCCGGCCGCGCCGACCGCGTTATCTGCAGTCAACTCGGCGAGGAGTGCCGTCACGCTCAACTGGCAGGACAAGTCGGACAACGAACAAAACTTCCTCGTCGAGCGCTCGACGAGCGTGGACAGCGGCTACACGCAGATCGCTGCGGTAGGCGCGAACACCACCAACTACGTGGACGGCACTGTCGTGAAGAAGGTGACGTACTACTACCGCGTCCGCGCTGCGAGCGGGGCGGCGAAGTCGGGCTACTCGAACGTCGCCAGCGTGAAGGTGAAGAAATAGCGTTGGTTGCTTTGCAGAAAGTAACTGACGTGCTTCGCTCTTCTTTCTGACCGTCACCAGTTGGGGGCGGTCAGGAGGTTGAGGCGATCAACTCGCTTGTTTTCTCTGTGCAACCTCGGTGTTCTCTGTATCTCTGTGGTGAACTTATCGCTCGAAAAAATCCAACACAGAGACACAGAGCACACCGAGGTTGCACAGAGACGGAGTCGACAACCGAAGTTTGAGGCAAAGGCTGTTCGATGAACACCAGGAGCACGACTCTACTTATCTGCTGTTTTGTTGTTACGGCGTTAGCGTGCAAAGGTACGCAGACCAACGCCGGCGCGAATCCCATCGCTAGCGGAGCCTGCGCGCTCCTCTCCCTGTCTGATATCCAAACTGTTCAAGGCGAAGCGGTCTCTGACAGTCAGGGCAGCAGCCACTCGGACGGCGCGTTCGTTACCACTCAATGCTTCTATCGTCTGCCAACCTTCAGCAAGTCCGTTAGCCTCGAGGTGATGCGTCCGGCCGCCGGCGGCGAACCGGCGCGAGCAGTTGCTGAATTCTGGGAGCGTCGATTCCACCGATCACCGGAGGCGAAGAGTGAAGCTGAGATAGAGCGCGAACAGGAAAGGGCCCGCGAGCAGCGCGAGGTGAAAGGGAAGGGCGAGCGCGAGCGTGATCGAGGCGAAGAGGAAAAAGAAGAAGCGAAAGGTGTGCAACCGACGCCCGTTGCCGGCATCGGTGACGAAGCGTTCTGGGCCGGCAACCAGATCAACTCCTCGCTCTACGTGCGCGGCTCAAACGTGATCATCCGCCTGAGTATTGGTGGCCCTGACGAGCAGTCTGTGAAAATTAACAAAGCAAAGACTCTCGTCGAGCAGGTTCTCAAACGGTTGTGAAATAAGTTTTGGCGGGCATCACCATCGGTGCTGTCCGCTTTGTTTCCTCTCCCCTCTCGGAGCGTACACCGAGAGGGTTGGGGAGGGCTTAGCGCGTAATTAGTTTTTCAATCGTTCTGACATGTCTTCCTCATCGTATCGCATAAACCTTGCCGTCATCGCTCACATAGTAGATTTGTCCATTTAAGACGGCCGGTGAGGAAGGCACATACGTGTGTGTCTTGTCTTTAATCAGATCAGTGGTGGCGATAGTCCACAGCTTTACTCCCGTCTTCGCGGCAAGCGCAAATAGCTTTCCGTAACTCCCGAAGTAAACTACATCTTCCGCTACGACCGGGGAACGCATTGGCGCACCGACTTCAAACTCCCATTTTTGTTTTCCGGTTAACTCATCGAAAGCGTAGAATTTATCTTGCCAGCCCAGGTAGATTGTTCCTTCCGCCACTGCCATATTTGTTACCGCGTTAAGCGAGCTAACGTACTGAAACACGTGCAAAGTCTTGTGGTCGATAAGCCAATTTTCTCGGACCCTTAATTCAGTTGTCCATTTGGGTTGACCAGACTTCGCATCAACTGCATGAAGAAAGTTAGCATGCTGAAAATAAACAGTTTCGTTGGCAATGACGGGCGGGGACCCGGCCGCCTTTAGATCGAGCCCCCATTTTTTCTGGCCAGTTTTTCTGTCCAGGGCGAGCAGCTCGCCTCCGGCGCCGAAATAAACCAGGTCCTCGGAAATGGCGGCGGGCGACAACAATTTTTTTGTTTTATAGGTCCAGTTGACTTTGCCCGTGGCGGCATCCACTGCGTAGTAATTCCCGTTGACGCTGCCGAAGAAAACTACAGCCTCATCCACCAGAGGAGAAGAAACTGCATAGCCACGATCGTCATTTTTGAAAACCCACTTTTCCTTTCCCGTTTTCGCATCCAGAGCGTAAAAGATTCCGTTACTAGCTCCAGTGAATATAGTTCCACCGGCAATGGCCGGCTCTGAAAATCGCTCCCTATTGAGTTTGAAGGTCCACTTTTCCTTCGTGGCCCCGATATCAATTGCAACCAGGTATCCGTCGCCGATATAGAACTCAAAATAAACTACGCCATCTGCGATGATGGGATCGGAAAAATCAAAACCCGTAGCGTAAGCATAATTATAAAAAGAGTAACTTCCTTGCAGGCCGGTACGATTAATTCCTGTGGTCGGGTCAACACCATACATCTCGGTCGAAAATCCTGAGTGAGCAATATACTGCATGCCGAATATTTTGCGCGTTTCCCACGATAGTGACGTAGGAATATGAAGAGCCTTAGTGGGATAAACGCGTGTACGTTGCAGGTTGACCCCTGCGACAACTCTGTTGGAGTCAGCCTTCGAAGCAAGATTCGATACTTCTTTACTTTGCTCTTGCATCCGCAGCTTCGCGGAGAAGTGGCCCTTATCTGACACAACGCCACTCGCCAGAGCGCCAAAGCCAAAACTCGGTCCAGCCAAAACCAGCAACATGATTGTGAGTTTTTTCATGTTTGCCACGTGTGTGAACATCTGGGAGTTCGTAGGCATCAGCGAACGACCTGCGCTGGATGTAATTGTTAACCGGAGTGAAAGATTTTGGAGGCGGCGATCGGAATCGAACCGATGAATAAAGGTTTTGCAGACCTCTGCCTTACCACTTGGCTACGCCGCCCTATCAAAGGATGAAGGATGAAGGCGGAAGGATGAAAGTAAAACGGCGGGAAAGCACTTGCGGCTTTCATCCTTCATCCTTCCGCCTTCATCCTTTTGATTTGGAGCGGGAGACGAGATTTGAACTCGCGACCCTCGCCTTGGCAAGGCGATGCTCTACCACTGAGCTACTCCCGCTTTTAGAGCACGGATGATTCTAATGATTGGATCATTCTTGTCAAGTTAGGCTACCAAGAAGGGGTGCTTATTCGTAACGCAAACTGTTAGTTTGCGATTGCTGGGGCAATCAATGCCGACGCAAACTAACAGTTTGCGTTACAAAACCAGATTAGGACACTAGCTACTGCTCGAATTAGCCAACGCTTTCAGCGTTAGAGTATTCTTCCGTCGGCGATTTCCGCAGTATCAACCACTATCCTTAAGGAGCCCGCAATGAAAAGGTCTAAGGCACGCCTATCCGTCTCATTTATTTTTCTTTTACTGGTCTCAAGCGTGGTTGCTGCGCAGGATGGTTATAAGAAACCGCCGAAAGAAGTGCTCGATATCTTGGCGGCACCGGTGACACCCGTGGGTTCAGTCAGTCCGGCGCGCGACACGATGTTGCTCACCACCGGACTTCGTTACCCGCCAATCGCCGATCTCGCACAGCCGATGTTGCGCATTGCCGGACTGCGTATCAACCCGCGCACGAATGGTCCGCATCGCTTTCAGTATTCAGTGGCGATGACTCTCAAACGGATCAGCGACGGCACGGAAGTCAAAATCGCATTGCCACCGAACGCGAAAATTAGTTCGGTTGAATGGAGCGGTGACGGCAAGCACTTCGCTTTTCTCAACACGACCGCGACTTCGACTGATGTGTGGATCGGCGATGCCGGCAATGGAAAGGTGCAGCAGTTAAAAGGCGTAAGAGTTAACAATGCTTACGGAGACGCTTACCAATGGATGCCGGACAATCACACTCTGCTCGTTGAGACCGTATCGGTGAACCGCCCGGCTGCGCCCGTTGAGTCTGCAGTTCCTGCTGAACCGAACGCGCAGGAAAGTTTTGGACGCGCCGGCCCGGTAACCACATTTGAAGATCTATTGAAGACTCCGTTTGATGAGCGCTTGTTTGAATACTACGCGAGCTCGCAATTAGCGCTCGTAGACATACGCAGCGGCAAAACAACGGATGTCGGCCAGCCGGGAATTTTCCAGTCCGCCGAACCCGCCCCCGATGGCAATCACTTCTTAGTCGCGCGCTTGCATCGTCCCTTTTCGTATTTATATCCGGCGTTTGCCTTCCCGCGAGACGTGGAAATTTGGGACGCGAAAGGGCGTGTTGCTTACAAAGTGGCAAGCCTGCCGCTCGCCGATCAGGTGCCTATTGGCGGCGTGCCCACCGGACCGCGCAACTATCGTTGGCAGCCCACAGCACCGGCCACACTCGTTTGGGTGGAAGCGCTGGACGCGGGCGATCCCAAAAAGAAAGTGCCATTTCGCGATCGCATTTTGTCGTTGAGCGCGCCGTTTAGCGAGGCGCCGAAGGAAATGTTGAAGACGGAACAGCGCTTCGCGGGCGCTGTGTGGGGCGAAAAGAATCTGTTGCTGGTGACCGACTTCGATCGTGATCGCCGCTGGACCAGGACTGTGATAATAGATCCAAGCAATCCGAGTGTCGTGCCGAAAACGCTTTGGAGTCGGAACGTACAGGATCGTTATGCCGATCCAGGCACACCCGTCCTACGTGTGCTGCCAAACGGTGGGCGCGTCATCCTGCAGAACGGTGACTCGATCTACCTCGCCGGAACCGGCTCGACTCCGGAAGGTGACCGGCCATTTCTCGATCGTCTAGACCTGCAGACGTTGAAGACCGAGCGCTTATTCAGAAGCGACGCGAACCAGTATGAATCGTTCGTCGCGTTGTTGGACGACAATGCGAAAGAATTCATCACGCGCCAGGAGAGTCCCACAGCCGCGCCGAATTACTATCTGCGCACAATTAGCTCCTCCGGCGGCGCGCCCATGAAGACGTTAACCAACTATCCGGATCCAACCCCGCAACTGCGCGGCATCCAAAAGCAACTCGTAACTTACAAGCGCGCGGATGGCGTGCAGTGTTCGTTCACACTCTATCTGCCACCGGGTTACAAAGAGGGCACGCGCCTGCCTACAGTTGTTTGGGCCTACCCGCTCGAGTTCAACGATGCCGGCACCGCTGGGCAGGTCAGCGGCTCAACGCAGCGCGCGACCCAGATTACTGGGCCGTCGCATTTATTCTTCCTGCTTGAAGGATACGCGGTGCTTGATAACGCGACGATGCCCGTCGTCGGCGATCCGGAAACGGTCAACAACACCTACATCGAACAGATTGTGATGAGTGCCAAGGCGGCGATCGACAAGGCAACCGAAATGGGAGTCACCGATCCGGAACGAGTCGGTGTGGGTGGTCACAGTTATGGCGCGTTCATGACAGCGAACTTGCTGGCCCACTCGGATCTGTTTCGCGCGGGTATCGCGCGCAGCGGCGCCTACAACCGCACGCTCACGCCGTTTGGTTTTCAGAGTGAGCGACGGACAATTTGGGAAGCGCCTGACCTCTACATGAAGGTCTCGCCGTTTCTCTACGCCAACAAAATTAACGAGCCGATCCTTTTTATCCACGGTGAGGCTGACGATAATCCGGGAACATTTCCGATTCAGTCGGAGCGCATGTACCAGGCGGTCAAAGGAAACGGCGGCGCGGTCAGACTAGTGACCCTACCGCTCGAAGCGCATGGTTACACGGGACGCGAAACGATTGAGCACGTGCTTTACGAAATGATCAGCTGGTTTGATAAGTATGTGAAGAACGCTCCGTCGCGCGCGCCGAATACAGCGAAGAACTAGAAGTTTGGAGCGCGGGCCATGACATACTTGGCTGACGCAATGAGGTCAGTACCACCACGCGGTAGCGGGTGGGTCTCCGGATCGCCGATTGTCAATTGCCAATTGCCGATTCATGTTTCGCCCAAGGCCAATCGGGAATTGCAAATCGGCAATCCGGAGACCCACCCGCTACCGCGTGGTGGTACTGACCTCATTGCCGTCGCAGAATTTTGTTAGTCCAGTAGTTGCGCAGCAGTTGAATTTCCAACTGGCGATCCGGTTCAGCGGGCAGCAGCACCGTCACCACGTCGTAACGGTAAGGTTTGTCTAGCTGTCCGAACGTACGTAAATACGCGCGCGCGGCGCGGGCTACCTGCCGCTGCTTTCGCAAATCGACGTTTGCCTCGGGCGGCGCGAACCAATCAGAGGCTCGACTCTTCACCTCGACAAAGCAGAGCGTCTTGCCTTCATAAGCCACCAAATCGATCTCAACCTTAATCAGCGCGCCCACGCGATTACGCCCGACGGGAAGGGAAAAGTTTGCCGCCACCAAACGATAACCGGCTTGCTCGAGATAGGCGGCGGCCAACTCTTCACCGCGACGTCCGAGGTCGAGGTGACGCGAGGCAACGTGTTCCACTGGCATTGAGCGATAGGGTTACAACGGTTGCGGCGCCAGGGCAAGACTGGCGCAAGGAAACGACGATTGACGTCGATGCAAGAGAATTTGTCATGGTTTGGAGTACCGCCTTCAGGCGGGCTTTTTTGAAACTCTGAAAGCGGAACCGGAAAGAATAAAAGCCCGCCTGGAGGCGGTACTCCAAACCAAGGCGAAATTCAAACTCACTCTGCAGCAAAAGCGCGCAATCGATCGAGCGCGGCGCCCCAGTACGACTTCATTTTCTCGGCAGCCTTCGCATTCATCAGTTTCGCATGTTGCGCGACTACTTGCGTCTTGTTATCTCCCTTTGGAACAAACGCAATCACGACGCTGCTCTTTTGATCGCTCCAGCTGATGCGCACAGATTTGTTGGCGATTGAGCGGCGAATCGTAAGGCCTTCTTCTCCAAGCCAGCTGTTCCGGGTTTTTGCGACTGTGAACGCACGGAAGACTTTTGCGACCGGCGCGTTGATAGTTCGGCTGACGCTGATCTCATAGCCGGCCGGCTTCTGGTGCGGATCTCGCAGCCCGCGCGCCTGCTCGTAGGACACCGTCACCATCTGTTGCCACCATGGGCCAACACCTTCATGCTCGTGGAGGTGCTTCACGATTTCCTGATGACTCAACTTGCGCGCGCCCGCTTTGTCGAGAATGGAAAACCACTCTTTCCAGGTTTTGCCGGTCTTAGCTTTGACCGCTGCGTCACTCATGCGAGGTGTTGAAGCTTTAGATGCTGTTGTCATGATTTTATTAAAACTGATTAAGCAGTTAGGAGGATGGCCGAAACAGCGCTGACGACGGGGGCAGTAGCCCGACCGTCAGGGAGGGCTTTTTTGCTGCAGCCTGAGCCTTCCCTAACGGTCGGGCTACTGCCCGACCCAGAATGACTGTCCTACTCGTCTCGATCGTAAGCAACTTTCAACCAGTGCTTCACCTCATCGTCGATGTCATTCACTGACTCGAGTGGGATGCGGTGCGTGATGCGGTCCTTCTTCGCGAAACCGCCGGTATCAATCAGACGTCCTTTCGCTTTCGTGTCGCCCAGGGCGAAGCCGATATCAATTCGCTTGTTCGTCGTTGGTTTGATTTGCGCGAACACATGATTGCGATAAAGCGGCACGATGGTTTGGCAGGGACAGGCCTTCACATCCTTGCCGACCTTCAAACCCACCTTCAACATTTGCTCGTAGATCGGACGCAAAGCTGACTTAGCACCCGCGAACATCGTTTCAACGTAGCCTTCAGCCGCTGCGAGATAGGAGTCGGGGTTGTCGATGTCGTCGCCTTTTCCGACCGAGCGTTCCGCTAGCCATGAGGCGGTATTCGTCCCTAGCCCGTATTCGGTCTTCAGCCAGACACGCCGTTCCTTCTCGTCGTTTGGCGCAGACGTTTTGATGAGTTGCAGCCACTCTTCGACGGAGCGGCCGCTTTTTTGTTTCAGTTCGGCCACCCATTTCTGGGTCATGGCCACGCCGGGATGTACGCCATAAATCGATTTCCTGGTCGTTTGCGGTGCAGCTTTTGGCATAACGGCTCCTTTTAATAGAGGAAGATATCCTGAATGCAATCCGGAGGCTTCTTGAAAATTGCTAAAGCTTCGACTAACGGCGGTCGTGATCCGATTCTTGTGTGGTTTCGTGCGCTTTGCTAATTAAGAAAAACGAACCACGAAACTACACGAACCCCGGTGGAAAGTTCACACAAATAGGTCACTGCCCTAACGGCGCGGTTTTATACGACGAAGCACAACGTCGAGTGGGAAATAATGTTCTCCCTCCTCTTTAATGACCTGCCAGTGCAGGCGGTTTCCGGTAACTGAAATCTTAACGGTGAGTTTGCCACCGAAGCCGCTGGCAAGATCGAGTCGTGCGGCCTTCCCTTGAATCACCGCATCGAGATCGCCTTCTTCCAGCTTAGCGAGATACCGGCGACTCGCGGAATATTCGCCAGTTAACTTGTTGCCGCGCTGTTTTAGTTTCAGCCAGACGGATGCGCCGGGCACGTCTCGCAGCGGTTCGTTGCGATAAGCCGGTGGAAGTTCACTTCGGCTCTTCGCATAGACTGCCCATTCCCACTCACCCTGAAATGGGCGTTGCGCGTGTGCGGCGATGCTACCGGCGAAAACTACCAGGCACAGGGGAAGCAGGCGAGACGAATAGTTTCTGATCATCGCGTTTTGTAATCGGGTGAACGAACGAATTTCGGAGGTTGTCTCGCTTTGGTCGCCTGCTCAAAAGCGTAGGCGTATTTGATTAGCTTCGGCTCACTCCAGGCGGCGCCGAAGAAAGAAATGCCGACGGGCAAACCATAAACGTAGCCGGCAGGGACGGTGATGTGCGGATAACCGGCGACGGCCGACGCGGAAGAATAGCCGCCGGTAAAATGGTCGCCGTTAATCCAGTCGGTTGGCCAGGCTGGACCACCAGTCGGCGCGATCATCGCGTCGAGCCGGTGTTTGCGCATGATGAAGTCGATGCCCTGCGCGCGCGAAAGCAGATGGTTCTTTTGCAGCGCTTGCAAATATTTTTTGTCAGTAAGCGGCCCCTTCGCCTCCGCTTTGATAAACAGATCCTGACCGAAATAAGGCATTTCGCGTTCGCGGTTTTTCTCGTTGAAGGCGATCACCTCTTTTAATGAGTGCACTTGTGAGCTGGTGCCGAGACGTCCGAGGTAGGCATTTAAGTCCGCCTTAAACTCATATAACAAAACCTCAAGTTCTGAGTCGTCAAATTTGCCTGAGGTCGGGATGTCGGCGGGATCAACGATTACCGCACCCAGCTTTTTCAGATCAGCGATGCGATCGTTCATCAGCTTGTCGACGCGATCGCTAAAGCCGAAGTATTTTCTGGCGATGCCTAAACGCGCGCCACGCAGCCCATCTCGATTAAGGAACTGCGTGTAATCAGTAAACGATTTTCCAGTACTGTCTCTGGTTGCTGGATCGCTCGGATCGATCCCGGTTAATGCTCCCAAGAGAATCGCGGCGTCGCTGACCGTTCGTGCCATCGGCCCGGCTGTGTCCTGGCTGTGTGAAATCGGAATTATGCCGGAGCGGCTCACGAGGCCGACAGTCGGTTTGATTCCGACCAGCGAATTTGCGGATGAGGGACAAACAACCGAGCCGTCCGTTTCAGTCCCAATCGCCGCGGCGCAGAGATTCGCTGCGGCGGCCGAACCTGATCCGGAGCTCGAGCCGCATGGGTTTCGTTCGAGCACATACGCGTTTTGAGTTTGCCCGCCGCGCCCGCTCCAGCCGCTGCTCGAATGGCTGGAACGAAAATTTGCCCATTCGCTGAGATTGGTTTTTCCGAGTATCACCGCACCAGCGTCCCGCAACTTCCTGGCGACCAGGGCATCCTGAGCCGGTTTTGAACCGACCAGGGCGAGCGAGCCGGCGGTAGTCATCATGCGGTCAGCGGTATCGATGTTGTCCTTTATTAAGATCGGAATGCCATGGAGCGGGCCGCGCACTCGTCCGGCCTTACGGTCGTCGTCAAGTCTTTCTGCGATCGCCATGGCATCGGGATTCAGCTCGATGACTGAATTCAATTCCGGACCGTTCTTGTCCACATCGTCGATGCGATCCAGGTATTTCTTAACCAGCGAACGCGCCGTGTACTTGCCGGACTGCATGCCGCTCTGCAGTTCCGTAATGGTTATCTCTTCCAGCTCGAATTCTTTCGGAGTGGCTTCGCTCGAACCACCAAAGAGGGAACTGGGTCTGCTGACAGCGACGACAGTTGCGAGCGCGGTTGTTTCCAGAAACTTTCGACGTTTCATCAATACCTCCGGGAACAGTGTAGAATTTAGGATCTCCCTCTCCCTTTTAGGAGGGTAATCACATAGTTGACGCACTGCAGCTGGCTTTCAGTTGAAACGTAGTATGTTTCCCGCTGCCCGACGCCCGTTGACCGCAAGAGCAAGTGACGTTGGAACCCTGCAACGCTGCTGCACAAAATCAGAACTGGGAGCGGTAGCGACCAGCCAAACAATCAAGCAAAGGGAAGCATTTATTTTGGCTCACAACCAAAGCGACGCATTTTAGATTGAGTCTTGGGTGGTCGCTACCGCTCTCAGTTCTGATTTTGTCTGGCGAACCTTGACGCTGCCCGACGCCCGTCGACCGCAAGTGCAAGTGACGTTGGAACCCTGCAACGCTGCTGCACAAAATCAGAACTGCTAGCGGTAGCGACCAGCCAAACAATCAAGCAAAGGGAAGCATTTGTTTTGGTTCACAACCAAAGCGACGCATTTTAGATTGAGTCCGATAATAACAATCTCAGAGCGATCAGGTTGGTATCACACTAAGCCCTTCTCCCTCTGCCAAAGGGCGAGGGAGTTAGGCTTTCCGAACGTGGCTCATCAGTGCGAGCACGTTATCTTCAGAGTCGCGAAACGAAGCCAGCCAGAGATCGTAAGTTCCCATATCCGCGACGAAGATCGGTTGCTCCTCGATTTGAACGCCGCGCTCGGAAAGTGTGGCGCACGCCTCCTGAATGTCGTCGACTTTGAAATAGATGATGGAGCTCGGGTGATCGAATTCCGGTTTCGCCGGCAGCGACAGCATCAGCCGAATCCCGTCGCAATCGAAGAAGGCGAGATTAGGCGGCACACTAAACAGGTGCTTCATGCCAAGCGTATCGCGGTAAAACGCCGTCGCTCGCTCGATGTCGTGCGCGGTGATTGCGATTTGTTCGATAGTGGAAAGGCCGAAACCCGGTGACGACACAGCCATTAGTTCCTCGCCTTTGATATTAATTGGGCGCCGACGAATTTACCGTGTGCTGACCACGCTGTCCAGATTTCGCAGACGGGCCAGTAGCCCGACGGTCACGGTGGGCATGAAAGTGCGGAAAAACCCCTCCCTAACGGTCGGGCTACGGCCCCCGTCGTCAGCAACGCGACATAAGACACCAGCGGAACATGTTTATGTGAGTTAAGGCGTTCCAGCGACTGGCAAAATTGACTCAGTTGTCCTAACGTGCTCGTTAGCAATAAAACGAGAGGCAGCCAATGCAGACGATCATCTGCATGTTGATGCCGAACTGGAAGTTTGAATGTCGACGGAAACAGCAAATAAATCCGAAGTAGTTTGGGACACACCGGAGGAGCTGCCACTTGTGGCAGTTGTCGGACAGCCAAATGTGGGGAAGTCCACGCTCTTTAATCGGCTGATCGGACAGCGCCGTTCGATTGTGGGCGACGAGCCCGGCATCACGCGCGATCGCATTTACGGTGAAGTCGATTGGTCGGGCAAACGCTTTTCGATCGTCGATACGGGCGGCATTGTGCCGGATGATGATGCGGTAATTCCCACGAATATTTTCAGACAGGCTGGATTTGCGATCGATGACGCGCAAGCGATCATCTGGGTGGTGGATGCGCGACTCGGTATGACGCCACTCGATGAGGAGTTAGCGAAGCTGTTGCGGGCGACCGGAAAACGCGTGCTGGTGGCAGCGAACAAATCGGAGCGTGCGCGTGTGGAGGCCGAGGCTGGTGAGTTTTACCGCTTTGGGTTTGAGGAAGTATTTCCGGTATCGGCGGAGCAGGGGATTGGTTTGGGCGATTTGCTGGATGCCCTGGTGAAGGATTTGAACTTTGAGATCTCAGATCTTGGATCTCAGATTTCAAATGTCAGCTCTGAGATGTCAGATTTGAAAGCGCTGGAGCCAAACACAGAACTCGCTGTTGCCGCCGACAACCTGGATGATGAGCCGGCAACGCGGACCGCGGCCCGGCCGCGCGAGCTGCGTCTCGCAATCATCGGCAGGCCCAACGTTGGCAAGTCGTCCTTGCTGAACCGCCTCATCGGTGAAGAGCGCGTAATCGTGTCCCCGGTCGCCGGCACCACACGCGACGCGATCGATACGTTGCTGAACACCGAGGGCCAAAAGTTTCGCCTCATCGATACCGCCGGCATTCGCCGCAAAGGAAAGACCGGTGAAATGGCTGAGAAGCTCGCCGTAGTCATGGCGATGAAGAGTCTCGCGCGTGCGGACGTGGCAATCGTTGTGATCGATGCGGAAGAAGGACCGACGGCGCTCGACGCACACATCGCAGGTTACGCGCACGATGCCGGTTGCTCGATCATCATCGCCTGTAACAAATGGGACGCGATTAAGAACAAAGAGACTGGCACGCCCATGGAGTATGAACGCAGGATTCGCGAGAAGATGAAATTCCTCGACTGGGCGCCGGTGGTAATGATCTCGGCGCTCAACGGCCAGCGCGTGGAGAATTTGCTCGGCCTCGCGGTCAAAGCCAACGAGGCACGCAACCGTCGCGTTTCAACTTCACAGCTCAACGCCTTTTTCGAAGCCGCAGTTTCGCAGCCGCGTGGCGGCAGTGCGCCGGCGCCAGTGAAAGGCGGGGTTTCGCGACTCCACGTGCAATATATGACGCAGGCAGGAGTTCGTCCGCCGACGTTTGTGTTATTTACGTCAGGCGGCAAAGCCGGGCTGCACTTTTCTTATCTGCGGTATCTGCAAAATCGACTGCGCGAAGAGTTTGATTTTTTTGCTACGCCGCTGCGGATTATTGAAAAGCACAAGACTCGAAAAAGGAAATGAATTGACCTTTGGTCTTTGGCATTTGTTCTTTGTACTTTGAACTTAGTGCTTTGAACTTTGTGCTTTGAGCTTTGTGCTTTGAGCTTTGGTTTTGGACTCCGAAGTTTGATTTAGAAAACGTGCCGGCCAAGCTCCAAGGACTAAGTTCAAAGTACAAAGTTCAAAGTCCAAAGCTCAAAGTTCAAAGCACAAAGCTCAAAGCACAAAGTTCAAAGCACCACCTTCTAACGCTTGAACAACCCCCCTATCACATTCGAAGTAGCGGCGACCGAGGGCGAAGCGCGCACCGGGTTTTTAACAACCAGGCGCGGCGCGATCGAAACGCCTGTGTTTATGCCGGTGGGCACCGCGGGCACCGTGAAGGCGGTGCGTTACGAAACGCTCGAAGACGAGCTAGACGCGCGCATCATTCTTGGCAATACCTATCACCTCTGGTTGCGTCCCGGGGTCGAAGTAATTCGCAACTGCGGTGGACTGCATCGCTTCTCGGGTTGGAAGCGCGCCTTGCTAACCGACTCCGGCGGTTTCCAGGTTTGGAGTCTCGGAGCGCTGCGAAAGATAACTGAACAGGGCAGCGAGTTTCGATCTCATCTCGACGGTAGTCTGCAGTTTCTCTCGCCTGAGTTGTCGATGGAAATTCAGGCCGCATTAGGTTCGGAGGTCGTTATGGCGTTCGACGAATGCGCGGCCGGGGATGCGCCCCCAGACGTGGCGCGCCGAAGCATGGAACTCACCGCGCGTTGGGCCGAGCGTTCGCGCCGGCGTTTTGATATTTGTCAGTCTGAGCTGCTTGACTCCGGCAGGACTGAAGCGACTGACGAACTGAGCGGCGCCCAGGCGCTGTTTGGGATTGTTCAGGGTGGCGCCCATCTCGATCTCCGGCGCGAGAGTTTGAAACGCACAGTTGATATCGGTTTTGATGGCTATGCGATCGGCGGCCTTAGCGTCGGGGAAGATAAAGATGTGATGTGGCGTGTGGTTGAGGACATAGCGCCGCGACTTCCGGGCGCTCAGCCGCGCTATTTGATGGGAGTCGGAACACCGGAAGATCTGGTTGAAGCCGTTGCGCGTGGTGTCGATATGTTTGATTGTGTGCTGCCCACGAGAAACGGCAGGACGGGACAAGCGTTTACCTCACACGGCAAACTGAACGTGAAGAATGCCCGCTGGATGTCGGACACCAGACCGCTCGACGACGCCTGTCTGTGTTCGGTCTGTAAACGATACTCGCGCGCCTATCTGCGGCACCTTTATGTCGCAGGGGAGATGCTCGCCAGCATGCTGTTAACGCACCACAATTTGGCCTTCTTCCTTGACACTATGCGACGTGTCAGGCAATCTATCCGGTCTGGCGATTTCACCAAATTTCGACGAGAGTTCACCGAGAGGCTGAACGCAACCGGTGAAGAAAAAGCAGTTAGCAATAGCTGACTGCCAGTCAACGTTGGAAATCTTCCGACGTTGTCATTCACTCCGATGGCAACTAAATCATATCGATGACACTTCTATTAATTCTATTTCAGGGCGGGCTTGGCGCACTCGGCGGTTTAGTCCCGATGCTCTTGATTATCGGCGTTTTCTACCTGCTGCTCATTCGTCCGCAACAAAAGCGCCAGCGAGAACTGCAACAGACGATCTCTGAATTGAAGGCGGGCGACCGCGTGGTCACCACTGGCGGGGTGATCGGAACGATTACGACCGTGCGCGACACCAGCTTTCTAATCAGAAGCGCAGACAAATCCATACTCGAGATTTCACGCTCTGCCGTCGCCGGCATCGAAGCGGAAGAGAAAAAATAGCAGCTCATATTTTTAGATAAAGATTTCCTGGTAATGAAAAAGAAAAACCTCCTGCAACGCGTAATCATCATTACGGCAATAACGCTGGTTGGCATTTATATAGTTATCGGACCACGCCACCGTCCTTCTCTGCACGACTTCTCCTGGTCTGGAATCAAACAAACCCTGGCAGCGAATATTCACCTGGGCCTCGATCTTAAGGGCGGATCGCATCTCGTGATGCGCGTAAAAACCGATGAAGTGCTGAAGACGCTGACGCTGACTGACGCCGCGGCCATGGAAGTGACTGCGAAGGAGGCAGGTTTTGCCGTAAAGGAAATCCGTCCGGAAACAGCAGGCGGCAATTATCGCATCACGCTCGAAGCGAACGACGCGAGCAGGCTCTCAGAATTGCAGGATGCCATCAAGAAAAAGGTTGACGTTTCTAACTGGAACGCATCCGTTAGCGGCAACACGATCGTTTGGACTTTACCTGCATCGGCGCAAGCAACCCTTGCCGAGCAAGCCACTGAACAGGCGCAGAAGATTATCGACACGCGTCTCGATTCCGCCGGCGTAGCGGAACCGTTGGTGCAGCGCCATGGTTCGCAAAGTTCACACCAGATTCTGGTTCAGATGCCGGGCATTCACGATCCGGAACGCGTGAAACAACTGTTGAAAGCCGAGTCGAAGTTAGAGTTGGTCCACATTGTCAGTGCAGCCAGCCCGGCGCCTTCACAAACTTACGCAACCGAAGAAGAGGCCAAATCGTCACTAGGCGGAACTGTTCCAGCTAATCGCCGTGTGCTGCCCTATGCCGAACGAAATGAACCGACAAACGCAGGCGAGCAGCCCAGCGAGCAGGCAAAGAAAGACAAGCGTTGGGTGGTAGTTGAAAATCCGGCGGTAGTTGACGGCAGCGAATTGCGTAGCGCTGCTGCCACGCAAACTCAAGGTGGCGGCGATACCTATTCGATCTCTTTCGCGTTGAAGCCTGGTGGCGCGGCAAAGTTTGGCGCCTGGACCGGGGCGAACATCAATCAGTACATGGGCGTGGTTTTGAATAACGAAGTCAAATCCATCGCTTACATCAAGTCGCAAATCTCAGATTCGGGGGAAATCAGCGGTCGATTTACTAAGGAGTCAGCAGACGATCTGGCCCTGACATTGAGGTCGGGCGCACTGCCGGCTCCGGTCGAATACATGGAAGAGCGCACCGTGGGGCCGAGCCTGGGCGCCGATTCGATTCGCTCTGGAGTTCGCGCTTCGCTCGTCGGTCTTATCCTCGTCGTGCTCTTTATGTTGGTTTACTACCGTGGCGCCGGTATTAACGCGGTAGTCGCGTTGCTCTTGAACATGATTTTGATGTTGGCTGGTCTGATTTTGTTTCAGGCCACGCTTACACTCCCGGGCATCGCCGGTATCATTTTGACGATCGGTATGGCGGTCGATTCGAACGTGCTGATCTTTGAGCGTATTCGAGAAGAGCTGCGAACGGGGAAGACGATTCCTTCCGCGGTCGATCAGGGTTTTGCGCGCGCATTTGTCACTATTATCGATACGCACGTGACCACAATTATCTCGTCGCTGTTCCTGTTCGTATTCGGCACCGGCCCCTTGCGTGGTTTCGCAGTCACTTTGGTGCTCGGTCTGTTGATAAATCTTTTCTCCGCCGTTTACGTGTCACGCACAATTTTCATGTGGGAGTTGGGCCGCAAGCGCAAGCTGGAGTCGCTAAGTATTTAGAGGAGCCGCGTGCTGCTGATGCTCCCCGCGAGAGTCGGAACGCGCTAACGGTTAAAATGATTCAATTATTTAAAGACGTAAAGATTGACTGGTTGGCCAATCGCCGGATCTTCATTGCAGTCTCAGTGCTGCTGATGCTTGTCGGTCTTACTTCGGCTGTCTTTCGCCAGTGGAAACATCCAAACGGTTCTGAAGCCTTCAACCTCGGTGTCGACTTCAAGGGCGGCACGGTGGTAACGGCCAAGTTCAAGCAGCGTCCGTCTGCGGAACTGATTCGGGATGCGCTGGCCAGGACCGGCGCCAGCGATGCCATCATTCAGCCCGTCACCGATAAGCCGGATACCGTGTTAATGAAACTGCCTCTGCAGGGTGCGGGCGGTGGTGAAGAACAAGCGCAGCTGGATGCGGGTCGCGCGCGCGTGCGCAACGCATTGAACACCTTTGGCCCCGAAGCGAATGCGCAGCTCGATTTGGAAGCGGATCCCAACGCTGCCTACAAAATTATTGGCACAGACGCGGTCGGCGCAGTCGCGGGCGCTCAGCTGCGAAATAAAGCGATCGCGGTAACGCTCGCTGCGCTCGTGGGCATTCTTTTGTATATCGCGTTCCGGTTCGAATGGACCTATGGCGCAGCCGCTGTCATTGCAGTTTTCCATGACGTGCTGGTGACACTTGGGTTCTTCTCGATCTTTCAGTGGGAAATCAGTTTGACGGTGATCGCCGCGCTCCTCACGCTCGTCGGTTTCTCCGTCAACGACACGATCGTCGTATTCGATCGAATCCGTGAGAATCGTCGACTGCACCGGCGCGAGTCGCTCTATAAGATTACGAACGATTCGATCAATCAAACGCTGTCGCGAACCGTAATCACGTCGGGCCTGGTATTTCTTTCAGTGCTCGCCATGGTGTTGTTTGGCGGCGAAGTGTTGCGCGGTTTTTCGTTGGCCTTATTAATTGGGGTCGCGTTTGGAACCTATTCCTCAATCGCGATCGCCAGCCCGATTATGGTTTGGTGGGAACAACGACTTGAAGCTGCAAACAAGGCGTCGTTAACCGCCGGCAACCGGGTCGAGCCGCGTGTGCCGCGGGTGAGCGGGGGAGCAAAACGCGAACCCTTAACGAGCAACACGGGCAAGCGTTCAAGAGGGGCGGGGCGTGCCTGAGCGCAAGCGCTTAGACCACTAAAAATTCGCAGTCTTTTCGTAATAGTTAATTTAAATTGGCTCTTGACTTTGGCGCGGGATGCGGCATAGACTGCAGCCGTTGCTGGCCAATTAAATACTCAAGAGTCTAACCGCGTTATAGAAAAACGAAGGTAGCGTGCGCGGCTGTCTGTTGAGGGGGCCAGCGAGTTTTTTTCTCGCATAGCGGCTTTTCAATTTGACCCGAGTAACTCAAGATCATTGAGCTGCGGTAATCCCCTTCATTTTTAACGACTCCGGCGACCCGAAAGACGACGCTTGAGCAGCAATTAAATAGTCCGCCAGGAATATTGCACCCTGATCCATTTGGCACCGGAATAGGGAGGATAAAAATGTTCGATAACCTTGTAGAGTCTGGTTCGCACAAACAGGATCTATCGCGAAAAGGCTCATTTCTCCTGGGCACGGTGGCCATCTATGCGGTCATCGGGACCACGTTGCTCGTCATCGGCATCATGTATGCGAACGCGGATCTGGATCGTCAGGATCTGGAGTTGACCACGCTGGTCGCACCAGTACCGGTCCCGCAACAGCAGAATGAACCCGAAAAGCAACAAGAGGCCAAGCCGCAAAACAAAGAACAGAATGTTGACGTCAGAAAAGAACTGGTGGCCGACGTTACGGAATCGCGCGTTGCGCCTAAGGAAATCTCCGCCAAGGCGAGCGACATTCCTCCGGTTCGGCGCGGCGTCACCACCGTTATCGGTAACGAGTCATCAAATGCCGCTGCTCCAGTTGCGGCTGGCCCGGGCACCGGTTTAGGTCCGGCGACTGGTCCTACCAAAGTCAACATTGCTGAAGACCCGCCGCCGCCACCCGAGCCGAAACCGACGCCGCCCAGAGCGCCGATTTCAGGTGGCGTGCTCAACGGCAAAGCCATCAGTCTCCCTAAGCCCGCTTACCCACCGATAGCAAGGCAAGCCCATGCTTCCGGAACGGTTGTCGTCCAGGTGACAATCGACGAAAACGGCGGCGTGATTTCCGCGCGCGCAGTTTCCGGACATCCGCTGTTGCAGGCGGTTGCCGTGGCCGCTGCTCGTGGCGCGAGATTTTCGCCAACGAAGCTATCGGGACAGCCGGTTAAGGTGACAGGCGTCATCACATACAATTTCGTGGCCCAGTAACTGTGGAGGTTCAGCGCCGTGCGAGCCTCTGCAGGCTCATTCTGCGGGTCCCCTGCGAGCTATCAATGTAAGAAAAACCTTTGGAGGGTTTGCCGTGACTATTTTAACCAGTTTACTCGGAACTAAAGCGCTTGGCTTGATGGTCTACATGTGGCAGGCTGCGGAAGCTACGCCTGCCGCCACACCGGGAGTCAACCACTTCTCGCCAATGCAAATGATCAAGAGCATGGGCGCCGTGGCTATCGCCGTGGTAATCGTGCTGCTGATCATGTCGGTTTATTCAATCGCCATCATGGTCGAGCGCTACCTGACCTATACGGCCGCGAAGAAGCAATCACGTGAGTTTGCGCCGCGCGTCGCCCAGGCATTGAAGAACGATCGTATTGAAGAGGCGATCAACATCAGCGACAAGCATCGCAAATCACACCTCGCAATGGTCGTGAGCAGCGGGTTGCAGGAGTTTCGTGCCCACGAAGGTACGTCTGAAATTTCAGGCGATGAAATTGAAGCTTCGAAGCGCGCGCTGCAGCGAGCCATCGCGATCAAGACCGCCGAATTCAAACGCGGCTTGTCGGGTCTGGCCACCATCGGTTCCACCGCGCCCTTCGTCGGTTTGTTCGGCACGGTGTTCGGAATTATCAACGCCTTCAGCGCCATGGGTGATGCCGGCCAGGCAGGTATCGGCGCTGTGGCCAGCGGTATTTCGGAAGCATTGTTCACCACCGCGCTCGGCTTGCTCGTGGCCGTGCCCGCCGTTTGGCTGTTCAATTACTTCACCGGCAAAGTCGATGGTTTCATCGTCGAAATGGATAACTCGGCGTCGGAACTGGTTGACTACTTTATTAAGAACCGCACCAAGCAACTCAAAGCGTAACAGCTCGACAGGAAACGTTGACCTGGTGGGCGCGCGCGTCCACCAGCGCGGCGCAGTACGTGGCCGGCATTTAAAAGGAGTTTCGTTATGGGAATGGCAAGTGGAGGCGGCGGGGGCTTCACCTCGGAGATTAACGTCACCCCGATGGTCGATATCATGCTGGTGTTGCTGATCATCTTCATGGTCGTCACACCCATGCTGCAACACGGCGTAACAGTAAACTTGCCGAAGGACCTCGACTATCCTGAAGAGGATCAGCGAATCATTAAAGACAACTCGATCGTTATCGCGATACCTAACGAGGGCGAGTACTATCTCGGTAAAGAGAAAGTCGGCAAGGACAAGTTGAAAGAGAAAATCGGCAAGATGCTCGAGCTCATCAAGAAGGAAGAAGACAAGGTCGTCTACATCAAGAGCGGTGTCGCGGTTCCCTATGGCGACGTGGTCAACGTAATCAACGAAGTGCGTGGGCTGGGGGTCGACAAAATTGGTCTGGTCGCAGACAAGAAGAAGGGCGGCGAAGCGGCGCCCGCAGCCAAGCCCGCCTAGGATGAGTTCGCTTAAACTGGATTTGCGTTCAAAGGAGTAAGCTGATGGCAATGGGAAGCACAAAGGGTAAAGCGGCCAAGGCGGTGCCCTTTATTAATGTGACGCCGCTGATCGACGTGCTGCTGGTGATGTTGATCATCTTCATGGTTATCACGCCGCTCAAGCCGAGCCGGTTTCAGGCAGATATCCCCACGCAACGCGACCCTAATGAAGACTTGAGCCAGTTGAAACCAAACCCGCTTACGCTGGTAGTTTCAATCTCAAACGATTTGCAGTTAAAGCTGAATCAGGACAGCGTCGGATCCGTTAACGATACCGCGCCTCTGAGTCAGAAGCTGCTGCAATTGTTCCGGCAACGCGCAGACACGCGCGCCTACAAAATCGGCATGGAAACACGCACCGATCTTCCCGAGAGCCAGCGCATTGAAAAGACTGTGTTCGTGAAGGCTCCCAGATCCGTGAAGTATGGCGACGTAGTAAAAGTCATCGACGCTATCAAAGGCGCCGGCGCAAATCCCGTCGGACTACAAGTAGACGATCTGCCGCAATAGAGTTATTTGCTGTCGAAGCGGTGAGACCAGCTCTAGCCCCAGTTGCTGTTGACCGAATCACTGAAAATGGAGCTCCTGATAAATGAAACTCTCTCAAACTAGAGTCGCCATAGGGTTGGCGATTCTTGTTATCTCGACCTCTGGTTGTAGTTTGGTCAATCGGATTCGGGCTAAGAACCAACTAAACGAGGCTGCGCTCGCCTACCATGAAGGTCACTTTGAGGAGGCCGAGCAGCGATCAAGAGCTGCCCTGGAGCTCGATCCGAACAGTAAGACTGCGCCGCTTTATATTGCTCGTTCAGTTCACGCACAGTATCGAGCCGGCGTACAGGCGCCGGAAAACATAGCCAAGGCTAACGAGGCAATTCAGGCTTATCAGCGAATCCTCGAGCGGGATCCGAAGAGCGAGGAAGCTTACAAGGCGATTGCTTACCTTTACGGCCAGCTCAAGGAAGACGACAAATTGCGCTCCTGGATTTCCGCACGCGCTGTCGATGGCAGTGCTCCGGCCGAAAAACGAGCCGAGGCCTACATCGTACTCGCCAGCAAGGACTGGGACTGCTCGTTCAAAATCACCGAACTTCCAACCAACAAAACCACCAGCCTTTCCGCCGGCAACAAAGCGACCATAACTTACAAGAAACCGCAGAACCAGAAAGATTTCGACCAGGCCCAGGCGTGCGTCAAGCGTGGTTTGGAAGAAGCGGAAAACGCGATCAAGTTTGATCCGAATAATGAATCTGCCTGGTCTTATAAAACTAACCTGCTGATTGAAGCTTCCCGCCTTGCCGAGATGGACGGCAAGACTGACCAGAAAGCGCAGTTTGACAAGCAGCGCGAGGAAGCCCAAAAGCGAACCACAGAGCTCAGCCAGATCAATCAGAAGAAGAAGGAAGAAGAGGAAGCGAAACAAGCTGCCTCACCCGCGAAAAGCTAAGCCGGCATCTGCTGCCGCCGGAACCCTGTCCTGGTGGTGCTCGACTTTCGAGTCGGGCGCCACCATTTTGTTATACTCGTCATCAAATTAACGTTCTCGCTCGCAAAAGTGTGGCGCATTAAATGATTCGCATCGAGGAGATTGTAGAAAACGTAGCGCGCAACCATCCCCAGGCGAACCTGGATCTGGTGAGACGCGCTTACCTTTTCTCCGCGCGTGAACACAAGGGCCAGAAGCGCGCTTCCGGCGAGTCGTATCTCGTTCATCCGCTCGAGGTCGCTAACATCCTCGCGAACATGAAGCTCGACGAAGTGTCTGTCGCTACCGGCTTGCTTCACGACGTCGTCGAAGACACGCTCGTAGATCTCGATACCATACGCGAATACTTTGGAGAAGAGATTGCCCACCTCGTCGACGGCCTCACCAAGATCGCCCAGATAAGCAACATTTCACGCGAAGAACAGCAGGCGGAGAATGTACGCAAGATGCTGCTGGCAATGGTTGACGACGTGCGCATCGTGCTGGTAAAGCTCGCCGATCGTTTGCACAACATGCGTACGCTGCAGTATCTCAATCCTGAGAAGCGCAAGCGTATCGCCGAAGAGACCATGGAAATCTTTGCGCCGATCGCACATCGCCTCGGTATGGGTAAATTACGCGGCGAGCTCGAGGACCTTGCCTTCCGTCATATGCATCCGGAAGACTACCGCGAACTTGCGGAACAACTGGAAAAGCGACGAGCGGAGAATGAGGCCTTCTTGCGGGGCGTCACCGAGCGTATTGAAGCGAAGATGAACGAAGCCGAAGTGCCGTTTGTACGTGTCGAGGGACGCGTCAAGCGTCTCTATTCGATCTGGAAAAAACTTAAGAGTCAAAAGATCGAGCTGGATCAGGTTTACGATCTCGTGGCCGCGCGTGTAATCACGCCCAATGAAGTGCGCCACTGTTACGCCGCGCTCGGCGTAATTCACAATACCTGGCGGCCTGTGCCTGGTCGCATCAAAGATTGGATCGCCACGCCCCGCGAAAATCTTTATCAGTCGCTTCATACTTCCGTTATCGGCGCCGACGCGCAGTCGTTCGAAGTGCAAATTCGGACTGAGGAGATGCACCGGATCGCTGAGGAAGGGGTGGCCGCGCACTGGAAATACAAGGAAGGGAAGCGCGGAGCCCGTGATGACGATAACGCGTTTCAAGCGTTGCGTTCCCTCGTCGAATGGACGCAGGAAGTACCCGACTCGCGCGACTTTCTCGATTCTCTTAAGCTCGACCTTTACCCGAAGGATGTTTACGCCTTCACTCCGATGGGAAAGGTGATCCAACTTCCGCGCGGCGCCACGCCAGTCGATTTCGCCTATATGATCCACTCAGAAGTTGGTAACACCTGCACCGGCGCGCGCATTAACGGTCGCATGGTGCCGTTGCGCAATCAAATTCAGAATGGCGACGTGGTTGAGATTCTCACTTCGGCGAATTCGCATCCCTCTCGCGACTGGCTGAATTTCATCGTTACTTCGCGCGCGCGCAATCGCGTTCGTCACTGGGTGGCGGAACAGCAACGTGCCGAGTCGATCGACATTGGACGGAAATTATTTGAGAAAGAAGCGGCGCGGTTCCAATTGTCAGCCAAAAAACTTTTTGGTGACAACGATAAGGAAATGAAGCGGGTGGCCGGGGAGTACGGGTACGGCCGCGTCGAAGATGTGCTGGCCGGCATCGGTTACGGCAAGCTGATTCCGCGTAACGTGATTGCCAAGTATCTGGGCGCAGAGCAATTCGAACACCTGGACAAGCAAAAAGAGTCGCGTCTGCGTAGCGGCGTGCGCGCGGTCAAGCGTTTGATCCGATTGGGCGATGACTCGATTGTGGTTCGCGGAGTTGACGATCTGATGGTCACGCGTGCGCGTTGCTGTAATCCGCTTCATGGCGAGGAGATAGTTGGCTACGTCACTCGCGGAAAGGGTGTGGCAGTTCATGAAAAGCGTTGCAAGAATGTAGCGTCGTTAATGGTGAACCGCGAGCGCATTGTTGAGGTCGAATGGGCTGGTCGTCCGGAGAAGACGGCCTACGCGGTCAAGCTGCTGGCGGTCACGGAGAATCGCACCGGAATGATCGCCGGCATCACCGGCGCGATTTCGGATTTGAAAACTGGTATCCGCGACGCTCGGGCCTCGGTCGCGTCAGACGAAAAGGGACACGTCGAGGTAACTGTCGAGGTATTTGACGTCAAACATTTGGATAAGGTTATCAACTCGATCAAGGGCGTACCTGGCGTACTCGATGTGGAGCGACTGCAAGGCGCGGTCTGAGATTGCCGATTGGTAATTGCCAATTGCCGATTGGCCTTGGGCGAAACATACACCGGCAATCAGCACACTGATACCCGTTTCCGGGTAGTGACTTAATTTCAGTTTCTCTGTGAGACCTCCGTCTCCTTTGTGCCTCTGTGGTGAGTCTTTGCTTACTTTATTCACCACCGAGACACAGAGAGCACAAAGAACGCACTGAGAGAATTCAAATTAGGGCATCCGTTTCCGCCCGACTTTGGCCTTATCTGGGCGTTTCTGCTAGAATCCCGCTTTTGTTTGCACCACTTAAAAAAAGGCTGTCGCAACTGTGAGGGAGATCATCCAAACGGAGCACGCTCCGCAAGCAATCGGTCCGTATTCGCAGGCCGTCAAGGCCAATGGATTTGTTTTCGCCTCTGGTCAGATACCGACTGACCCTGAGACTGCGCAGTTCGTGGCCGGCGGCATCAAAGAGCAGACCGAGCAGGTCTTGAAAAATCTAAGCGCAGTGCTGGAAGCTGCGGGCAGCGATCTCAAACACGTCGTCAAAACCACCGTGTTTTTGCTGGACATGTCTGAATTCACCGCGATGAACGAGGTCTACGGCACGTTCTTTACCGAACAGCCGCCCGCGCGGGCGACCGTGCAGGCAGCGCGCCTGCCTCGCGACGCACGGGTTGAGATTGAGGCGATCGCTTTAGTGGTTTGAGATTTAGAACGAAAAAACCGGCGTCGGTCGAGGACCGGCACCGGCTGCGTGATTGAAATTTTGAACCCGACTAGGCGGCTTTAGCGACCTTGCCGGCCTTAATGCAACTGGTGCAAACCTTCATTCGGTGAGCGCCACCTTTCGGTTGCTGCACCCGGATGGATTGCAAATTCGGATTGAATCGGCGGGGGGTTCGGTTATTTGCGTGGGAAACATTGTTTCCAAACTGCGGCCCTTTGCCGCAAACTTCGCATCGTTTAGCCATGATTGTTTGATACCTCCGAGCTTATTTAGTTGCGCCCGGGCCCAATGAATTGAGTAACAGGCAATAATCGAAACGCAATTTATAACAAACGATTTTCAGGGTCGTCAAGCAGGCACGATAAGAGCCGGTGTCCTGGACTGAAACTACAGGGCGAAGATAGACCATTTAGAAGGAGCACGAATCCACAGTGTATAGAACTGCAAAACAAACCATCACAGCCGCTTTTTTGGCGGTGACACTTCTCTCCCTGGGAGCCTGCAGCAGCGGCGGTAGCTCGGCAAGCAAAGACAATACGGTGGCTGCGACGGTAAACGGAAAAAACATTCTAATGCGTGAAGTCGAGCAAGCTGTCAGCACTCAGTCAGGTGGCAAGCAAGCTCAGCTCTCGCCACTCGAACTGGCGCAAGCGCGCCTGCAGGTACTCGGCAGCCTGATACAACGTGAAGTGCTCTTTCAGCGCGCTGAGCGTGAAAAACTGCTGCCGACTGAGGACGAGATCACTGCGATCATCAATCAACAAAAACAGCAGTCGGGTATGACGGACGACGATTTTCAAAAGAGCCTGGCCGCTCAAAACACGAGCATTGAGGTCGTGCGCGAGGAAGCCCGCAAAGACATTGCCATCAGCAAACTTCAGGACAAGTACAGTTCAAAGATCACGGTTAACGATAAAGAGGTCGAAGACTTTTACAACGGTAATCGCGATCGGTTCGTGAGCGCTCGCGGCGTCGCCATCGCCATGATCATGGTGGACCCGGCGGACAACTCGGCACAGGGCGCTAAAGACGATGCCAAGAATGATGCGGAAGCAAAGTTGAAGATCGATAACATCGCACAACAGCTTAAAGGCAAGGCGGACTTTGCTACTGTTGCTCGCACGAAGAGTGAAGACGCGAATAGCGTCGCGCGCGGCGGCGATATTGGATTCGCCAGCGAAGAAGATTTGAAGCAGAACGGTTTTCCCGCGGAACTGATCAGCAAACTATTCAGCATGGAAGCGGGTGACATAACCGATCCCATTCGCTTCAGTAACGGTAAGTGGTACATCTTCAAGCTCGAGGAAAAGCGACTGCAGACCGAGAATCTTACGCTCGAAAGTCCCGGCGTCAGACAGCAGATCACCCAGGCGCTCATCAAGCAACGTAAGGACATCCTCGATCGCGCGCTGCTTGAAGTCGCGATTAATGAAGCGAAGATCGTAAATAATCTGGCAGACACAATGATTAACAACCCCAGCAACCTTGGCTTGAGACCGGCATCGCCGGGCGCTACTACGGCGGCTCCGGCTCCGGCGGCGAGTGCCCCGGCTTCGACGCCCGCTGCGGTCGCGAGTCCGAAGGCGACTGCCTCGGTCAAACCTTAGCGGTTAACGAACACCGGATGCGCGGGTGCAGGAGGCTTTGACCGGCTCCGCACCCGCTTTTTCGTAGGACAGGCAACAGCAAGTTCATCAGGACAGACAAGAATGTCTGTCCTACTAAAATGTTATTCCGACTTTCAGAGGTATATAAATCTTACGGCACGCAGGACGTTTTGCGTGGCGTCTCGCTGCAGGTGAATCCCGGCGAACACGTTGGCCTCGTGGGACGCAACGGCTCCGGCAAGACCACGATCTTCCGTCTCATTAACAACGAAGAGCCGCCTGATCGCGGCGAAGTGATTCGCGCTCGCGGCGTTCGTCTTGGCATGCTCGCGCAGCACATCCATTTCGAAGCGGGCTCCACAGTCCACGAGTCCGCGCTTGCGGCCTTTGGTCATTTGCAACAGATCGAGCACGAGATGCATGAGCTTGAGCATCGCATGGCGGAGGCGTCGGACGACCTCGATAAGGTGCTCGAACGCTACAGCGATCTGCAGCATCAGTTCGAACGCGAAGGCGGTTTCGAATATACCGCGAAAGCGGAATCCATTCTTCAGGGCCTCGGTTTTGAACGTGATTCCTGGACGCTCGAAACGGAAAAACTTTCCGGCGGACAACAAAACCGCCTTGGCCTGGTGCGTCTGCTGCTCGCGGAGCCTGACGTTCTTTTGCTCGACGAACCGACCAACCATCTCGATGTCGGCGCAGTGGAGTGGCTCGAAGAATTTTTACAGGACTATCCTTCCGGGCTCGTCATAATTTCGCATGATCGCTATTTTCTGGATCGTTCCTGCCGGCGCATCATTGAACTCGAAAACGGCCGCGCTTCGAGTTACACCGGAAACTACTCCGACTACCTGGTCGAACGCGAGGAGCGACGCGAAGCGCAGCAGCGCGCTTACGACAACCAGCAACAGTTGATTGCCAAGACTGAGGAATTCATCCGTCGCAATCTCGCCGGCCAAAAAACCAAACAGGCGAAGTCGCGTCGCACGATGCTCGCGAAGCTCGAGCGCATTGATTCCGTCAGGCCCGATCAGTCGTCCGGTGATTTTCGTTTGCGTTCGATCGAGCGCACCGGCAATCACGTTTTAATGGTCGAGCAGACTGATATTGGTTATCCCGGTAAACTGCTGGCCCGCGATATTTCATTCACGTTACGCCGAGGCGAATGTTTGGGAATCATCGGACCAAACGGTTCCGGCAAAACGACCTTTCTGAAAACAATCCTCAAGAAAACTCCGGCGCTCGCGGGTGAGATTCGCTGGGGCACGAAAGTGCAAATCGGTTACTACGCGCAGCAGCTCGACGACCTCGATGATCGCAACGAAATAATCATGGAGCTCCGTCGGGTCGCCGCGCCCGGCGCTACTGCCGGCGAGCTCCGATCTTTTCTCGCGAAATTTCTTTTCACCGGCGATGACGTTTACAAGCATGTGCGCGATCTGTCGGGCGGTGAGAAGGGGCGGCTCGCGTTGGCCAAACTAATTTATTCTCGCGTTAACGTGCTGGTGTTGGACGAGCCGACAAATCACCTCGATATCCCATCGCGCGAGGCACTTGAAGAAGCGCTCGACGCCTTCGAGGGCACCATTCTCACGATTAGCCACGATCGCTATTTCCTCGATCGCGTGGCCACGCAGATCCTCGCGCTCGACGGCGAAGGTTTAGCGGAACATTACGATGGTGACTACACCGAGTATCACGATTGGAAGGCGTCGGGCCGCACGAGCAAGAGTGTGCCAATTCCGATCCTCGCCACGGCTGCTAACACATCCGCGCCGGAAGTGAACCCGTCGAAAAAAGTTGAGCAATCGGTCGCGGCAAAGTCGAAGCCAGGTGCGAAAGGGAAGCAAGCCGCCAGGCAAGCGCCGGCAGTAAAAGTCATCAAGAAGAATAAGCCGGTAGAACCGTTAGTACTGGAGGCGCAGATTGCCGACGCTGAAAAGAAGCTCGAAGAGATCTCTTCTCGGATGTCGCAGCCGGAGGTTGCGCGGGATGCGACGGAGTTAATCAAACTGGATGAGGACTACCGGCAAACTGAAGCTCGTTTAGCAACACTGTACCGGGAATGGGAAGAGGCTGCGGCGAAGAGCTGACCGCATACGACCGTGGACGGCAATGACGTCAGTAGCACCACGCGGTAGCGGCGGGTCTCCTGATTGCCAATTGTCGATTGGCGATTCAGATTGATCTCACCGGATACCAATCGGCAATCGCAAATCGGCAATCAACAGAGGCCTCGCTTGACACGTGATCGGTGCTTTGTTACTTTCGGCTCGCTTAAAACGACCCTTTTTAAAGCGATTTGAAACGACTTGTAGGCGCGTAGCTCAGGGGTAGAGCACTACCTTGACACGGTAGGGGTCTGGGGTTCAAATCCCCACGCGCCTACCAATC
>Ga0070682_100000221_pt1 | contig 41449 bp, 30 predicted proteins | sample KBSC63LmetaG_FD_64668 | JGI IMG/M metagenome (GOLD analysis project Ga0070682, IMG submission 64668) | Corn rhizosphere microbial communities from Kellogg Biological Station, Michigan, USA - KBS C6-3L metaG | ecosystem: Host-associated > Plants > Roots > Rhizosphere | place: USA: Michigan...
GAGCATTATCAAAGCGAGGCCTGAACGTGTATTCGCGTTTCATGAACAAGCCGACGCTCTCCAGGGTTTGATTCCACCCTGGGAACGTGCGCGCGTGATCCAGTCAGCCAGGATTTCTGAGGTCGGCAGTCAGGGAATAATTGAGACGCGTGTGCTCGGACCGTTTACAGTGCGATGGGTGGCGCAGCATACGGTTTATGAACCGCCACATCTCTTTGAAGACGTGCAGCTCGAAGGACCCTTTCGCAGTTGGCGTCACCGACACATGATTGAGCGGCGTGCAGACGGCGCTATCCTGCGTGATGAAATCGACTACCAACCTCCGCTAGGATTTGTAGGTCGAATGTTTGGCCCCTTGTTTATTCAGAAGAGGTTGGAAAAGCTGTTCGCTTACCGTCATCGAATAACGAAACAGTGGTGCGAAGAGCGACCAGACCAAGAGTCAACCTGAAACGCGTCGCTTTGGCTATGAACCAAAACAAATGTTTCCCCTTGCTTGATTGTTTGGCTGGTCGCTACCGCTCCCAGTTCTGATTTTGTGCAGCAGCGTTGCAGGGTTCGAACTTCACTTGCGCTTGCGTTCAACGGGCGTCGGGCAGCATGAAACATACTACGTTTACTGAAAGCCAGATGCACGTGCGTCGCGCGATATTGCCGAGCAAAAGTGTCAAGGTTCGCCAGACAAAATCAGAACTGGGAGCGGTAGCGACGAGCCCAAGACTCAACCTAAAACGCGTCGCTTTGGTTATGAACTAAAAACAGATGTTTCCCTTTACTTGTTTGTTTGGCTGGTCGCTACCGCTCCCAGTTCTGATTTTGTGCAGCAGCGTTGCAGGGTTCCAACGTCACTTGCACTTGCGGTCAACGGGCGTCGGGCAGCATGAAACATACTACGTTTACTGAAAGCCAGCTGCAGGTGCGTCAACTATGTGATTACCCTGGGGCGAGTGAAAAAGAGAAACACGTGTAAGCCAGGACGAGCAATTAGTATCAGAAGATAATTTTTATGATCACCCACATAGTAATTTGGAAGTATCGCGCTGACGTGGATGCCGGAGTTCGCAGTGAACACGTAAAGCTGCTGCGCAATCTCGCATCGCTAATCGACGAGGTTGAGAGTCTCTCGGTTGGCGGCGACGTCTTGAAGTTGCCGCGCTCGTTCGACACGGGGCTCGTTGCCGTATTTCGTGACCGCGCCGCACTCGAGGCTTATACGGTCCATCCGGAGCACATCAAGGTGGTTGCGTTCGGATCGAAGATTGCTGAGCAAGTGGCCTCGGTAGACTTCGAAAGCTGATTGCCACATGAAGCGCTGGCCCAAACTTCTGTTGTTGTTGCTGGCGCTGGTGTTGCTTTCGCAGATTCCGTTTGCGTACCGGCGCTACAAGTTAGGCCGTCTTCAGGCCGCCATTCAACAACTCAACGCTTCACGAATCGCCAACGCGAGCGATGGGAAATACATCGAGTACAAAGGCGTCGCCCATGTTCATTCCGCGCTGGGCGGACACAGCCACGGCACGTTTGAGGAGATTATCGCCGCCGCCAAAGCGAATGACCTCAATTTCGTTTTACTCACCGAGCACACCGCACAGCTCTACAACACCGCCGACCTGACATTGAAAGGCGAATACGCCGGCATCCTTTTTATCAATGGTAATGAAGTTAATACTTCCGGCGCCGACCGGTTGTTGCTGTTGCCCGGATTGGAATCGCCGGCAACTGGTTCTGATGCGTTAGCAAATATTGTCCAACACGGACGTGCCGACAAGGGTTTGAGTTTCGTCGCTTATCCGCAGGAGTTTCGTAGCTGGGATACAACTGCCTACGACGGCATTGAAGTTTATAACCTGTACACAAACGCGCGGCAGATTAATCCGTTCCTGATGTTCTTCGATGGTCTCTGGTCGTATCGCAGGTATCCGGATCTGCTGTTCGCCAATTTCTACCAGCGGCCAGACGAGAACCTGCGTTTGTGGGATCAGCAAATTGCCAACACGCATCGACGGTTAGTGGCGCTGGGTGGCAACGACGCGCATTCCAACGTCGGCCTCAGTCTGAACGACGCTAACGGCAAACCGCTGATTGGTTTAAAGCTCGATCCTTATGAGCGCAGCTTTCATTTGTTGCGCCTTCACGTGCTGATACCGGCGGGCGAAAGCCTGAATCGCGAGACCCTGCTGGCCGCAATCGGCCAGGGGCATTGCTTCGTCGCGTTTGATTTGTTTGGCGACAGCGGCGGTTTTAGTTTCACTGCGTCGACTGGCACTGAAACAAAAATTCAGGGCGACGAAGTAACACTGGCAGGCGGTCTGAAGCTGACAGTGAATACACCGGTCGCAAGTCGGATAGTGCTTCTGAAAGATGGGACTGCGATTCAGGACGAAAGCGGCTTACACAAAAAGGAATACCCGGTGACCGACCCGGGAAGTTATCGTGTCGAGGTTTACCTGCCGCAATTGCCCCGACCCGGCGGCACCGAACCGTGGGTAATCTCCAATCCAATTTACGTGCGCTGACGCCGGCTTGACCCTCACCCGCGCGACGAGTAGTCTCACGACTGAAAAGCTTGTCTGTTGAAGTTTCAAACTTCGACGTTTGGATCGACAAATCCCCCCGCTCCATCCTGATACTTTCTCCAGACATTTGTAACTTCGCCGATCGCAAACGTTGGCAGACTAGGCCAGCGCGCTTCGGGTTGCGCCAGGACTCTTCCACTTTGCACAACTTTTGAAATTAACTGTTACCTATCATCATTAAGGAGAAATCAAATGGGACTCTTCGACAAAATGTTCGGCAAGGGCGCGACCACCGCGCAGCAGGAACCTAACTCGGAGGCTCGCTTCAACGAGCTAAAGGGGAAATACGCATCTGTGCTTAACCTGATCGAACAGAAGGAAGTGCAGTTGCAGAATTTGCATGTGCAGGACAATAAATTGTTTATTCGCGGCGCGGCACCCTCATCGCAGGTTAAGGACGAAGTGTTCAACCAAATCAAGCTGGTGGATCCAAATTATGAGCAGGATCTTACCGCCGATATCACCTACGACGAGACGCGTGCGGCGGCTGCGGCCGCGGGTGGCGGACAAGGTCACGGTGGCCAGACATACGAGGTTAAGTCGGGCGACAACCTCTCGAAAATCAGCAAACAGTTTTATGGAGACGCGAACGAGTACATGCGCATTTTCTACGCGAATCGCGACAAGTTGAAGGATCCTGACAAGATTCAGGTCGGACAGCAACTGACAATTCCACCCGCTGAATAGTTTGGCGATAGCAAAGCGCGGCGTTCGAGACTCAACTCTCGGACGTCGCGCTTTTTTGTTTGATTTTTCGAGGAAAACTAGCTCCAGACACGACAATGCCCCACAGGGATTGTTGTATGGGCCGAGTGGGGCAGGAACCGGAAAGCTCCGGATCGCTTATCGTTGGAAGCGGTGCGTACGTACCGTGGTTTACTGTAGAGAGCCGCCGTATTGGACTCTGCTCTAATCATTTCCCAAGTATTAGGGGTGACCAGTACAGCCTTCCTTATTCTGTTTTCAAGTGGGATCAGTCTAGGCCTCCAACGCCTACGGTGTCAAGATTCAGCTTGACTGCAGGCGAAGCATACAAGGTCCCCCAACTATCAAATTTCTGTTACGACGAGCCTGCGGCACGGGCACCCACGCATTTGCCAAGCGACGCTGATCGACATAGTCTAAGACTCTAAACACAAACCCACTCGGCGGCCAACGCAAAGTCCAAGCAATGGAAATCTCGCTCGCTACCCCCAAAGAATTCAGCTTTAAACGAACAGTCATCAGTCACGGTTGGTGTGAGTTGCTGCCGTTTAAGATCGACCGTGACAAGTGGTTATTAACGCGGACGCTCGATCTTGCTGACCAGCCGCCTGTCACCATCACAATCGCGGAGGCGAAGCGAGGGTTGACGATAAACACTTCGCGCCGCCTGAACCAGGGTGCGACCAAAAAAGTTATCAGGGACGTCCGTCACATGCTCCGTCTCGATGACAACATTGAGCAGTTTTACAGTCTGGTTGCCGACGACAATGATTTCAATTGGATTCCCAAACAGGGCGCCGGACGCCTGCTTCGCTCACCGACCGTGTTCGAGGACTTGGTGAAAATGATTTGCACGACCAACTGCTCCTGGGCGCTGACCGAAAAAATGGTTACCGGCCTGGTTGAGAATCTCGGTCGCCAAACGAACAAAGGTCTGCGCACTTTTCCCACCCCTGAGACAATGGCCCTGATGCCGGTCACGTTTTATGTCAATGAAGTTCGGGCCGGCTATCGTTCCGCTTACCTGAAGGAGCTCGCAGACCGGGTGGCTTCCGGCGACCTGGATGTCGAATCGTGGTTCCAGAGTCCGTTGCCGACGGTGGAGTTGATCAAGGAGATGAGAGGAGTAAAAGGGGTCGGTCCTTACGCCGCCGAAAATGTCCTCAAGCTGCTCGGGCGATATGACGGACTAGCACTTGATTCATGGACTCGCGCTCGATTTTTTTCGATCCGAAATAACGGACGCAAAGCTTCTGATAAAAAGATCGCGCGCTACTACTCACGCTTCAAGGAATGGCAAGGCCTCGCCTTGTGGTGCGATGTGACCAGGGATTGGCTTGAGTAATTCGTCCTGCCTAAGTTTGCCCGAGGCGGGCGGACGCTCGCGGTCCCAGTTCTAAAAAATGGAAGCGGCACCATAATTCTGAATCTCTAAATCGAAACCGGCAGACTCGCATTTTAGTTTTGGAACTTAATTCCGATTCCATCGTTGTAAGAGATGCTCCCCCTGGAGAGCTTCGTAAAAACAACAAGGAGTCCAACATGAAATCTTTCTTAAGCCGATTTGCCATCGCCCTTTTAGTCACCTCAATCGCAGGTGTGTCGGCGTTTGCCAAGACCACCAAACAGTCAGTCAAGTTCAACACGAACATTAAGGTTAACGGCACCGTCGTCAACAAGGGTGTTTACGATCTGAAGTTTGACGAAGAGACTGGCGAACTCTCGATTGTCAAGAACGACAAAGTGATCGCTCGCGCGACCGCCACATCAGCGAAGCGCGATCGCAAAGCCCGTACGCTGGAAGTGAAGTCGACCGGTAGCGGCGACGATGTGCAGTTGATCAGCATTGCGTTTAGCGGATCTGACCGCGACGTAGTGGTCAACGGTGCTCAGGCCACTCGCTAATGCGAAGGCGGTAACGAAACCGTTAGTCTGCGAAGCTTTGCCGACCGACACTGCGGCCTTCACGGTTACCTCGATCGCAAACTAACCGTTTGCGATACGCGAAAATGAATCGCTCCCGGGATCTACGTCTCGGGGGCGATTTTCATTAGCCGCTCCATTAACTTCCGCAATTCGAATGAGAGGCTTTAGCTCTGCGAGTCGTTCGGAGCTTCGCGGTGAAACAAGTATTGACAACTGAGACGAGCATCGGCGAATCTAAGCCGCACTTGTTTTCTCCTCACGAGTTTTTGTCAGAGCATGGTATTTGTTCACATGAAAAGAATTACTGCCGCAGCACTGCTGCTGATCGTCTCGTCTTTCCTGGCCGCACTGCAAGCGCAAACGCCGCAAAGCCAAAGCCCGTCCCCGCGCGTAACGATTCCGCCGCCAGAGGTGAAGCTTGAAATTAATCAGGACGGGAAGTCGAAAGGAGTCGTCGTCGGAACTACTCCCGACACGATGCCTGAAGTCGCCGGTCCGACTGCGACCGAACGTCGCCCTGTGCCGGCGCCGGGTAGTGCGCACATCCTGACGCCACCTCAGATTCAGGCGCGCATCGCCGATGCGGAGCGCCTATTGAAGTCTCGAGCTATACCCACCGCCAAAACGTCGCCGCCAATCGATCTGGTAACCATTGCGGCGCTCGATCGCAACACTTCAAGGATTCACCTGGTTACGATGTTTAAGGACGCGTTCTTGACCAAAGGTTCCGAGTTGACGGTGCCGAGCTCACTGGGTACTAACTTGAACATCCGCGTCTTGCGCGCAAACGGAGTGAACACCGCGGTTGCGATCTTCGATCCGCAAGGTCGGGCGCTGGTGCCACTCGTTGTCGAGTTTCCCATCGAAAAGCGCGGCGTCTTTCGCGAGATGGCTTACTACACTTCCGCACATCCCGCTTTGCTGTCGCCAGATCTTTCGCGGGCTGGCCGCGCCTACGTGCACCGCATGCTCGATTTGGCGGCGAAGCGCTTGCGCGAGAAGGGTACGTTTATTTCTCCGGAAATTTTTACAGTGGCCGAGCGGCTTTGTTTAGTCGAACACGTAGATCACGATCGCTTCCGCATGGAAAATCGGCTTGCGCTGTTTGACGAAATCTATTCGCTGTTTGCTTTGAACGAACCTGATACTTATCGCTATTCGGTGAGTTCGGCGGGCGCCGGCGGTATGGTGCAGATGATTCCGTGGGCCTATAACCTCGTGAGACAGCGACATCCCGGCGTCGGTTTGATTCCGGATTTTGTGGTCGGCATGCGTAACCATGCGAACGCGTTGCAGGCGATGCTCCTCTACATGCAGGATACCTGGAACGATCTTGCGGCCAGCGAAGATGTGAAATATGCCTTGAACGCAAAACTGGCTACGCAGACTGAATTGCTCGCGGCTGGTTACAACTCAAACGCGGCACGGCTGCCGCTCTACATCCGGCGCGGCGGGGTTTCCTGGAAGACGCTGATCCCTCGCGAGACACAAATCTATTTGCAAATTTATAAGACGCTGGAAGCACTCGTTCCACAGATGCCACAACCAACCGCTAAAGTGTCCGACAAACTTTAGTTTGTCGTCTTGACACCAACCTGAGATCGAGCGACAAACTGAAAGTTCGTCGGACATCATCTTGCCCTGATGAAAGGTCACGTATGCCAAACACCAATAACGCGCCGTTGACGCGGACTCGGATTCTCTTGTTTCTGATCGCAGTGTTATCGATCGCCGGTGTAACCATCGTCGCTTCAGTTGAAGCGGGCTTAACGTCTCGCGAGGCGCAACAGACTGCGCCCACTGCTCCGGTTGTGCCGTCGGAGAAAACGGTCGAGCAAGTGCAAAAGAACATTCAGGTACTCAATGGCCTGCCGCAGTCGCAGCTAATTCCGGTGATGAATTACATGGGTGCGTCGCTCGGCGTGAAGTGCACCTTCTGCCATGTGAATAAGGAAGGCAAATGGGATTTCGCTTCAGACGAGAAGGCGGAAAAGGGAACTGCGCGTGAAATGGTAAAGATGGTGCAGGGCATCAATAAAGCCAACTTCAAAGGCAATCCCGCCATCGGCTGTTACACCTGCCATCGCGGCTCACAGGAACCACCGCGCGCACCGCAATTGCCGATTGCAGTTGCGACGCCTGCGACGCCATCCAGTGAACCGGCCGCCGGAGCCACAGCCACGCCGAAACCATCGCCGCCCACTGCTGATGAAATCCTGGCGAAGTACACGGAGGCCATTGGCGGCACGGCGGTCATTGATACGGTGAAGACGCGATCGATGAAGGGCACTTGGCTTACGGGAAACGGCATTTCGCTCGGTTACGAGGTCTATCAAACTGCGCCAGACAAAATCTACACCGTACTGAATACGCCGAAGCAAGGCGTGATTGAACGAGGCTATAACGGGACGATTGCCTGGGAAAAAGGCCAGCGCGGCTTACGCGTTCTTGAAGGCGGCGAACTCTATTATCTCCGGCGCTATCCGGATCTTTTCAAAGACATCAAACTCAAAGGACAGTTCACGCGCCTGAGTTTTGGCGGTCGAGACAAGATCGACGGCAAAGACGTGTACGTGTTACGCGGCCTCGGCTTGGATGGGAAAGGTGAGCGGCTGTTCTTCGATGTGCAGACCGGTCTGTTGCTGCGCCGGATCACTTCAACACCGACGATGGTGGGATTAATTCCCGAGCAGGTTGACTACGATGATTACCGCGACGTGGGTGGAATGAAGATTCCGTTTGTCATTCGCGTTAGTTCGACGGATCCGTCCAACACCTCCACGCGAACTTTTACTGAAGTGAAACTTAACGTTCCGGTCGACGGGAGTAAGTTTAATAAACCGCCCGCGCCGCCGGTGCCGGCCCAAACACCGAAGACTTAAATTGCTGGGACCGCAGGCGTCTCGCCTGCCGCCTCGCATTTCGCCGGCGGCAGCGGCGAATAGAAGTTAGCCAGACGTGAAACGTCTGGATTACCGTTCATCATCTCTGCGCGGCTCCAGCGCGCGGATTAATAATTACTTCGGATCCAGGGGTTTCGCTTCTGGCTACCCTCTCCGCGCATCTCCGATGCGCAAAATCCTTCACACTATTCCGCCGTCCTACCGAAGAGCACGTTGACCCAATAAAACGCCACCGTGCCGCTGCCAATCACAGCGCAGGTGGCAACCGTGCGCCAAAGAATATCGGTGCCGGCAAACTTCCAGATCGCGAGCAGAGAGGCGAGCACCGCGACCAAAATGCAGAGACTCGTTATCCAGAATGAAACACTTCTGACGAGTGAGGGATTAAGGTATCCGCGTCGTGATAGGCGTTCCTGCGAATCGGACAAGATTGATTTTCCCCCGCTTGGCTGTCTTTAGATTAATGGCCGGTAGGATGATTCTAGACAAGAAGGGCCGTAATGAGAAGACGCGCTGCGGGTGATGCCCTAATTTGAATTCTCTGAGTGCGTTCTTTGTGCTCTCGTGTCTCGGTGGTGAATAAAGTAAGCAAAGACTCACCACAGAGGCACAAAGGACACGGAGGTCTCACAGAAACTGAAATTAGGTCACTACCGCGCTGCGCAATCCACAATCGGCAATGAAGAGACCTACCCGCTACCGCGGTATGATACTGAAACGGCGCATTAAAGCTGCATATGTCGGATTAAGTTTCACCGGTCGAAGCAACCACACGGACCAATTACTTATCTTTCCTCGTTCCTTTCGCCGTATTCACGTCATTAACCACGAAGGAATGGCGCTTGCACCCGACGCGAGTCCGACTTTGATAGCAGGAGATATAAATGTTTAGACGAACTCTTACGATGGTGCTCGCGGGAATGGTCCTGTTTACAGCATTTGGTATTCAACACGCTGGCGCGCAGGGCATGAACGAAGCCCGCGCAACGGAAAAGATTAAAAACAAAGTTCAAAGTATTGGTGTCGGTGGCAATGCACGCGTCGAGGTGAAGTTGAACGACGGCACCAAATTCAAAGGTCACATAAGCGACGCACAGACGGATTCATTCACTGTGGTCGACAGCATGACCGGTTCAACGAAGACGCTCGCTTATGCTGATACATCCAGCGTGAAGAAAGCAGGCGGCGGTATTTCGACCAGGACCTGGCTGATTCTGGGCGCGACGGCCGTTGGGGCGATTGTTACCTGGGTCATTGTTAAGCCGGCCCTTTGCGACGGCGGCGCGCAAACGCGCGGTCCCTGCTAATTTACGGTTGCGGATTGTAAACCCCGGGTTGCGGAAGCAAGACGGTGAACTACGGTGAAACCGGTAGTTCATCGTCTTTTTATTTAATGCGTTTCGAATCCACTGACTTTACGGACCTGGCGATCAGCTTTCGCAAAACAGCAAGGTCCACATCGCTCAGCTTCTTCAGGTAAAGACATACCTTCGCGCTTTTATGCTTTCCAAGGTTTGCCATCAGGTCTTGATGTGGTTCAAAGCCGCCGGTGACATACAGCGTGAGATCGTTCTTGCGGGGTGAAAAGCCTGTGACCATCCATTCACGTTCACTGCCGTCCGAATACCCGTAACGGTAGCGGCCAAACCCGACGATGCTCGAGCCCCACATCTTCGGTTTTTCCCCTGTGATGTCGGTCATCATCTTCGCGACTGTGCGACAGTCTTCACGTCGCACGGGATCCTGAATCCGAGCGAAGAATGCATCGACACTCTCGCTTGTTTCTTTGGTCTTTGGTTCAGCCACGATGCGCAATCGCAGTCTGCAATCCGCAATTTAAGATCAGCCCGCCCACATCGCGGCCCACGTTTTTGGGCCAACCACGCCGTCGCCAGTCAGGCCGTTCTTAGTCTGGCAGGACTTCACCGCCGCACATGTGCCCGGTCCGAAGCTGCCGTCAATCGAAACCTTGTAACCAAGATCGGCTAGCCGCTGCTGCATACTTCTGACCTGATCGCCGCTACAGCCTTGCTTGAGAAATGGTGTTGGACAGGGCCCGCCGGAACCAGCCGCGGCGTCGGAAGCAGTGTTTGCAACCGCTGCCACTGTGTCAGCTGCGTTATCGTTGCGGCTCAGCACCTTCTTCGCGCGCTCGTAGTATTTAAGGCGATCGTCGAGCCCGTTGTAGCCACCGTTAATGCGTTTGGTAATTAACTTGAAGTCAGGCTTGTCGGCCAGCTCATTTAACCCGTTCAACTTCCAAAACTGGGCTGCAATGCGAAAGCCAACTTCCTTCGTCGCTGCAGTGGTCGGGTTGTTAACCAGATCCAGTCCCAGCAGGTCGCCGTATTTCTTGTAGTTGGCGCGGCCGGTTAATTGGATTGGACCGCGTCCTTTAAACCGCTTGCCGTCGCCCGGCTGCGTGTTTCCGAGACTGGCGCGGCCCTCGTAGGCAGCACCTGAAGCGATCTCTTCCATGTAACGAAGTTCAGCCGATTCGTGTGCGAGCTGAGCGATGAAAGCAGTTTCACGCGGGTAAGTGTTGATACCGAATTCCTCCATGGCTTGCTGCAGAAATGGCAGGTAGTCGGCGCGTCTGGCAGCCGGGCAATTCGGCATTATTTGTCGGAGTTCGTCGTCTGTGAGCATGAATAGTTCTCCTTCCGGATGGAAATGTGAGTGATTCGAATTCTGGTTAGGTCGAATCGCACGCACGATACGCCCGCAGGTTGGGAGCTGTCAATAAATTCGGGACGATCTAGACAGAGCGAGCGATGCGGATCATCGCGGCAAGACTTTGCTCAACATCTTCATCCGTGGTTGCCCAGGATGAGACGCTGATGCGCATCGCCGTTTGCCCATGCCAGACGGTGCCGCCACACCAGCAGGTGCCGTCGGCTTGAATTGCCGCGATCACTCGAAGTGTTCTTTCGGCGTCGCCAAACGTGACCAGGACCTGGTTGAGCACTACGTCGTTAAGTATTTCAAATCCTGCCGCCGCTAATCTTGCCGCGAAGTGACGCGCTTGCCGGCAGTTGCGTTCCACCAACTCCACAATGCCGGCGCGACCGAGCGAGCAAAGCGCGGCCCACACTTCAACGCCACGGGCGCGCCGTGAAAGTTCCGGCGTGTAGTCAGAAGGATTGCGAAATTCGCTGGTGGGCAGGTATTCCGCCGTGATGGCCATAGCCGCGCGGAGGGCTTCGCCATCTTTAACGATAGCGATGCCGCTGTCGTAAGGAACGTTCAGCCACTTGTGAAAATCGGTGGCCCACGAATCGGCGAAGCTCATTCCCCTGACTAACGATGACATTGAAGGACACGCGGCAGCCCAAAGTCCGAAGGCCGCATCCACGTGAACCCAGGCGCCGGCAGCGTGCGCCCGCTCGCAGATTTCTTCGCAGGGATCGAATGCGCCACTATTAACATTGCCCGCTTGCACGCAAATTATCGTTGGACCACTAAACGCCGGCAGCGTATCGGCGCGCATCCGCCCCTGTGAGTCAACCGGTGTTTTGATCACACGATTTCGGCCCAGGCCAAGCAACCCCAGCGATTTAAACAAGGTCGGATGCGCTTCATCGCCAACGACAACGGTGATCGCCGGAGCGCCAAACAGTCCGTCGGCTTCCACGTTCCAGTCTGCTTTTTTCAAGACGGCGTGGCGGGCGGCCGCGAGCGCCGTGAAGTTAGCAATGGTTGCCCCGGTAACGAAACCCGCGCCACAACCCGGCGGCAAATTAAATAGATCTACCAGCCAATTCAGTGCGACCTGCTCGAGCTGCGCAGTTGCGGGTGTTGGGGTGAACAGCCCGGAGTTTTGGTCCCAGGCCCCGGCCAACCAGTTCGCGGCAAGCGTGACCGGCAAAACCCCGCCGATTACGAAACCGAAAAACCGCGGGCCTGGCATGGCCATCGTTGCAGGTGAACAAACTTCGTCAAGCACGCGCAATACTTCGTGCCCGTCCGTAGATCCGTCCGGTAGCGGCTCGTTGAGCGTTGCAAGATTCGCGACCGCAGCCGCTGTCGGCGCCACGCCGCGTTTCGGCAAGTGCTCCAGGAATGAAATTGCTCGTTGTGCTGTATCTTCAAGAAGTTGTCGCATTGTTTTATCTACACTCAGCTAGTTCAGAGTTCAACCTTTCGGTTGTGTTAGTGAGGCCCCCGGACAAGTTAAAGCTTGAACTCTGAACTGCGGTTTGGCTTTCAAAGGTTTGAATGAGCGTCCTCCTTTCCTGAGTTGAGCACTACGCCGTAGTTTGAAGTTGTTTTTCCAGTTTGCTAACCCGCGTCGCCAAGCGCGCGTCGCCGAGTTTTTCGGCCACAGCCTGAAACTCCGGCTGCGGTCCTCGCCAGCGCAATTCTTCAACATCCTTGAATAACGGCGCATCGGTCCGAAGAGTGGCAAGCCGCTTGAAAAGCAATGCCAGATCACGGTTGTCTTTCAAGAGCTCGACTGGAAACTTCTCAATCGGTCCGTAGCGATTCAACAGCGACGCCGCAGTCTTTGGTCCGTAACCGGGAATTCCGGGGTAACCATCCGCGGCGTCACCTACCAGCGCCAAATAATCGGCGATGTACTGTGGCTCGACGCCAAACTTCGCGTGCACGGCAGACGCGTCGCGAATAATGCCGCGCCTGCCGTCGATCTGAACTACGCGATCATCAACGACGCACTGCGCGAGGTCTTTGTCAGGAGTCCAAATACAAATTTTCTCTACTTCTTCATCCTGCGCTGCCAACCACGCGGCGGAAGCGAGGGCGTCGTCCGCCTCAAGCTCGACCATCGCCCAGACCGCGACACCCATCGCCGTGAGCGCGAGTTCGAGTGGTTCGAATTGCGCGCGCAGCACCGGTTCAATCCCTGCGCCGGTCTTGTATCCGGCCCAAAGCTGGTTGCGAAACGACTCGATGACGTGGTCCGTTGCAACGCCAAGATGCGTCGCGCCTTCTTCCATCATCTTCACCACCGCGTTGAGCACGCTCGCAACCGCGCCTAGCGGCGGATCAGTTTTGCGGAAGCGCCGGATGCCGTAGAAGTGACGGAAGAGTTCGTAGGTGCCGTCTACCAGATGAACGATCATTGTTTAGCGATAGTCAGGATTGCAAAGTTAAGCTGGACACACTAACTGCAGCGCTGAGGTGAGCGCAAACGTTCGACTATGGAGTTTGGAGTGCCGCCTTAAGGCGGGTCTTATCTTTGCGACTAGAAACCCGCCTAAAGCCGGAACTCCAAACACGAACATCCCACGTTTGCGTCGGACTATGCGGGCGGTTAATAATTACCCAAGTCTCCCGACGACGATTCAAACCAGAAAAGACTCCCAATGAAATATCCCCTGCGAAGTCTAGCGAGCCTCATCGCCCCGGCCCTTGTATTCCTCTGCCTCAGTTCCTCGGGCTGTGCGAACAAGGCAGCGCAACAGGGTTTCGAAAGACCACCAGCGCCGGTCTCGGTCAGTGAAGCTGTGGCTGAGGACGTGCCGACATATCTCGATGCCATCGGCAAAACTGTCGCGCGCGAAGTTGTTTCGATTCAACCGCAGGTTTCCGGTCGCATCACGAAAATACATTTTACTGACGGCGCAGATGTTAAGCAGGGCGCATTACTCTTCACGATCGATACGCGCCCGTTTGAGGCCGCCCTGCGGCAGGCACAGGCGAACGTCTCGCGCGATCAGGCCTTGAAGAAACAAGCGGAGGCAAACCTCGCGAAGGAAATTGCGCAGGCGAAGTGGGGCGACGTACAGGTCAAACGCTATCGCACGTTGGTTGAGCAGGGGGTGGTGCCGCGCGAACAGTATGAACAGTTTCGTGCCGACCAGGATTCATTGAACGCTAATGTCGGATCGGCGCGCGCCGCGGTGAACAGCGCGGAGGAAGCTATTAAGGTTGACCAGGCGGCAGTCGAAAGCGCGAAGGTCCAGCTCAGCTATTGTTCAATTCGTTCGCCGATTGACGGGCGCGCAGGCCAACGCCTGGTTGATGTTGGCAACGTCGTTAATCCCGGTGGCGGAAACTCAGCGAATGGCGGCAGCTCGAATGCGCTGCTGGTAATCGAACGCCTCGATCCGATCTACGCCGACTTCACAATCTCGCAAAACAGTTTGATGGACGTGCAACAACAAATGCGCGCCGGCAGATTGCGCACTGAAGTTAGACTGCCCGAGACGGGTGGCGAGGCGGTTGTCGGGCAACTGACCTTTTTGAACAACGCAGTCGAGACCAACACGGGAACCGTAAATCTGCGCGCCACGATTCCTAACGCCGGACACAATTTCTGGCCCGGTCGCTTCGTAAACATTCGCCTGGTGCTGAACACAATTCACCAGGCCGTGCTCGTGCCTGCTTCGGCGCCGCAGATGTCGGCGAAGGGGTCGTTTGTTTACGTGGTGAAGCAGGACTCAACCGCCGAGCAACGGCCGGTAACGTTGGGCCAGCGGCAGGGCGAGCTCGTCGTTATTGAAAGCGGCGTCGCTGCAGGCGAACGCGTGGTTACGGCCGGACAACTCGGAGTGACTCCCGGCGGCAAAGTTCTGGTGCAACAACCGGCAACCGCAGTGACGACGGCGGACGGTACGAACAGCGCGAAGTAAGAACCGAAATCTCCTCGACATTCTCTCCATGAATCTCTCCGAACCATTTATTCGGCGACCGGTGATGACAGCCGTGCTGACGCTGTCAGTAATCCTGTTCGGACTGATGAGTTACTGGCAGCTGCCGGTAAATGATCTGCCCGCGGTCGACTATCCCGTCATCCAGGTGCAGGTCGGGTATCCCGGCGCGAGCCCAGACACGATTGCCAACAATATCGCGACGCCGCTCGAGCGCCAGTTCATGCAGATAAATGGGCTCGAAGTGGTCACCTCGAAAAGCACCCAGGGCTTTGCGTCGTTCACGCTGCAGTTCGCACTCGAAAAAGACATCGACGCCGCGGCCACAGACGTGCAGACCGCGATTTCCCAAGCGTCCGGAAGTCTGCCCGCCGATTTGCCCGCACCGCCGACGTATTCGAAGAGCAATCCGAACGATCAGCCCATCATGTACATCGCGATGACCAGCGACTCCGTAACGCCTGGTCAACTCTACGACTACGCGAGCACGCAGGTGGGCCAGCGGATGAGTATCCTGCCCGGCGTTTCGCGGGTGAACGTTTACGGCACTAAGTCGGCGATTCGAATTAAAGCCAACCCGGCGGCGCTGTGGGCGCGAGGAATCTCGATCGACGACCTGAGCGCCGCCATCAAAGCCGGCACTAGTTATACCGGCGCCGGTCAGCTGGACAGCGCTTCAGGCACCGCGATTCTGCGTCCGCAGGGTCAACTCGAAACCGCCGATCAATACAACAACCTCATCGTCGGCGGCACCAGCGCTGCGCCGGTGTATTTGCGCGACGTTGCGGCGGTCAAGGAATCGGTACAGGACGAACGCGTAAACATGCGGTTCTGGGTGCGCGGTTACGACGTGCCGTCAGCAACAGTGATTGTGGCCGTCAATCGCCGCGCCGGCGCAAACGCAGTTGAAGTTTCGAAGAGTATTCGCCAGGTCCTGCCGCAGATCAGCGCGCAGTTGCCGGGCTCGATTCGCATAACTCCGATTTACGATCGCTCGTTGAGCATCGTTCACTCGGTGGTCGACGTGGAAACGACGCTTATCATCGCGTTTGTCCTGGTCGTGATAGTCATCTTCGCTTTCCTGGGTCGCGCAACCGATACTCTGATCCCGACCGTCGCTCTGCCTTTGTCGCTGCTGATCACGTTCATGGCGATGAACGCGCTCGGCTACAGTCTCGACAATTTATCCCTCATGGCTTTGACGCTTGCGATCGGATTTCTGGTCGACGATGCGATCGTCTTTTTGGAAAACACTGTGCGCCGCATGGAACGCGGCGAACAGCCTTTTGAAGCATCAATTAACAGCGCGAAAGAGATCAGCTTCACGATCATGTCGATGACGATCTCGCTCGCGGCGGTGTTCATCCCACTGGTTTTCATGACCGGCCTCGTGGGACGAATCTTTCGTGAGTTTGCCGTCACCATCGTCATTGCCATTTTTGCCTCGGGCCTCGTGTCGCTCACGTTGACACCACTGATGTGCGCGCGGCTGCTGAAACCGCGCGGCGAGGGCATTCGCAAAACCTGGATGGAGCGCGTCATCGGCGGCATCGAGAAACGAGTGCTCGCGCTTTATGGCGGATCGCTTTGGTGGTTCCTGCGACATCGCTGGGTGTCGCCGGTGATTTGGGTGATTTGTCTGGCGGGCACGATCGGGTTGTTTGTGCTAATTCCCAAAGCGTTTCTGCCACCCGGCGACAGCAGCGTAATTTTTGGCGCCTTCATCGCGCGCGAAGGTTCTTCGCCCGTGCAGATGCGCGAACTGCAAAACCGCGTCGACGAAGTTCTGCATCAGGACCCGAACGTGATCACGGATTTCACCATGACTGGCGCGACAGGCTTTCTGGCGTCGAACCAGGGCATCACCTTCACTTTTATCAGACCGCCTGAACAGCGCGCGCCTATCCAGCAAGTAACCGCGGAGATGATGGGCAAACTGAATACAATTCCGGGAGTGTTCACTTTCCTTCGGCCGTTTCCTGTGCTCGAAATCAGCACCGGGGTGACGAGCCAGCAACAGGGCCAGTATGCCTACGCGGTGTCGGGCGCAGACCCGCAACAGGTTTATGACGTCAGTCAAAAACTGATGGCCAGGCTGATGGCCTATCCAGGCTTCCTCACTGTTTCGTCTGACTTCTACAACAACACACCCAACGTAAATATCGATTTGCGCCGCGACCAGGCAAAGACTTATGGCGTTTCGGAGTCGCGCATCCTGACGCTCCTGCGCAACGCCTACTCGCAAAATTATCTCTACCTGATCAAGAAACCTGAAGATCAGTATCAGGTGATTTTAGAGATGGCTGACGACGCGCGTGCGAACCCCGAGGACGTCGCGAAGCTCTACATCAGATCCGACGACGGGCAAAGATTGGTTCCGCTTGGCGAACTGGTTACCTGGAAGACGACGCTCGGTCCGCAGACCGTTAACCACCTCAATCAGTTTACGAGCGTGACGCTCTTCTTCAATCTGAAGCCTGGGGTGGCATTGGGCGACGCCACAAACTTCATCAGCAAGTCGGCGGCTGAAATCATTCCGGCCGGAGTGCGCGGGGAACTTCAGGGTGAAGCTCAGACCTTTGCGAATACGGTGACCAGTTTGACCTTGTTGATGGCGCTTGCCGTTTTCGTGATGTACGTAATTCTCGCCATCCTTTACGAAAGTTATGTGCATCCGCTGACGGTATTGTCCACCTTGCCGACTGCGCTCGTGGGTGGCTTGTTTACGCTCCTGATATTCGGACAGGAAGCTTCGCTTTACGCCTTCGTCGGCATGTTTATGTTGATGGGCATCGTAAAGAAGAACGGCATCATGATTGTGGACTTCGCGCGGCAACGCGTTGAGGCAGGCGAGGCAGCCGAGCAAGCAATACACGACGCGAGCATGGATCGCTTTCGTCCCATCGTCATGACGACCCTTGCGGCAGTGTTTGGCGCGCTCCCGATCGCGCTTGGGTTCGGGGCAGACGGTTCGTCGCGACGTCCCCTCGGGTTGGTTGTCGTAGGCGGACTAATCATTTCGCAATTCATCACGCTCTACATCACACCCGTGATCTATCTGTACCTGGAACGGTTTCAGGAAAACGTACTCGACCGCACGTCGTTTTTCGGTTCACGCAAAACGCGCAAAGCAGAGCCGACTGCGGCAGTTGAAGGACAGGCCCTGGTTGATCAGTGAGGTCAGTACCACCACGCGGTAGCGGGTGGGTCTTTTTTGATTGCCGATTGTCGATTGCCGATTTCCGATTGGCGTGACGCGATCAGGCTAATGAGCAATCGGCAATCGCAAATCTAAAATCCGGAAACCCACCCGCTACCGCGTGGTGGTACTGACCTCACTGAGCCAGTATCCTATTATCCTCCCAAAGGGCGAAGTAGTTTGGTTTACATTGCGCGGGAGACGAGGCCCTCCGCTAACTGTTTTTTGTGCGCACCACGCAAAATAGATCACTGCCCAGGATAATAGCGGGACCGCCCGCAATGAGTGGGGCCGGGCTACTATTTCTTCCGCACCAGTTGGTTCTTATCAAGAAACGCGAGCACCGTCGCATTAAACTCTTTCGGTCTCTCCATCATGATGAAGTGGCCGACGCCTGCCCAGCTCTGAAATTCCATGTTCGGCGCCACCTCGCGCATCTGCGCCTCGAGCGTGGGCGGGTAGAACGGATTCTTTGCCATGATCGCCAGCACCGGCACGTTGATCTTGTCGATCCCCCAAATCGCGTTGTCAGCCATACCTTCCATCGCGCTCACCAGCACATGCTGCGGAGTGTTCGTGGTTGAAGCTTTGATTCGCTCTTTCGCGTCTGCCGGAAGATTCGGACCAAGCATTGACGAAAACATCTGGCCAACGACATCACGATAATTAGGGGAACGAAAACCGGCAATCATCCGATCCATCAGGGTCTTGTTGGCAAACTGGCGCAACGCGCCGTCAACCACAACGATCGCCAGCGTCCGCTCGGGAAACTTGCGATAAAACTGGCGCGCCACGGGCGTGCCCATGCTGTGCCCGACCAGCACCGCGCGTTTCACCTTCGCATCCTTCATGACGGCTGAAACGGCCTGCGCAAAGAGATCCATGGTGTACGCGATTTGTGGTTTATCGCTCTCGCCATGACCGGGTAGGTCCAGGGCAACCACGTGTGCGCGTCGCGCGAAATCGGGAATCTGAGCGGCCCAATTATCGAGGTTGCAGGTCCAGCCATGAATCAACACGATCGCGTCACTGCCTTTGCCGTAGTTGACGTAATGGATTCGCGCGTTCGTGTGTGGCGCGATCTTGAGGGTAGTGAATCGCGATTGCTGGGCCGCGACGGGGTGTGTTAACGCCGGCGTTAGCAACACCAGCGCGGCGATCAGAAGCGTGTGGAGTAACCAGCCAGCCGAGGGTCGTAGAATATGATTGTGTTTCATGCCGTTTCGCGAACCGTTGTTGAGAATGTCCGGGAGGCGCATCGCTGATTCAGAAAGGGAGCGGTAGACCCGATCAAAGCGCCACTGGATGGCTGATCCCGTCGCTACCGTTCCGGGTTCTGCATTGGTAGCGTGTCGGTTTTTTACCACGCTTTAGTTTGCGGAGCAACGAACAAAGCGTAGGGCCAAAAGCCGACTGTACCGCACTAGAAGCCAAACACAAATTCCGAACCGGGAGCGGTAGCGACCGGGTCAGGTGGCGTTGCCATTCACTGTTGAATTGAGTTTTGGCGCGTCAAGAAATAGCACTGATCTTGTTCGGTTAAGCCAGTCGACCCGGTCGCTACCGCTCCCGGTTCTGAATTAGCCGACCCACGATAGTGAGCGGCCTGATGGCCGCAACGATCCTTGTCAGCGTCAACGAAGTGAGCGCGCAGACAAGTCGACCATCGCCGCAACGTAAGCTCGTCAAGATCTACTTCTACCGCGAACCGGGCGAGATCTTGACTTGGCGCCCGTGAAGCGCAACGTACGAGTTCGGCTCCCGCGCGCGCAGCGATTGCGGCTTTGCTTGCCGGCCCCACTGCCGCCGAAAGAGCGCGAGGCTTTGATTCGCTGGCTAGTGCTTCCGAGTTTGCTATCGGGTCGTTAAGGATTGCCGACGGTACCGCGCGAATAGATTTCGTGGTCAGCAGGACCTGGGCAGGCTTTCCCGGCGACATCGCGCCAATAAGATTCAAAACCGCCGTCGAACTCACACTCAAACAATTCCCAAATGTGAAGCGCACGGTCGTGACCCTAAACGGCGATCGAAACTTTGCCGAAGACTAGACGGGCCCAAGCATTGTCGATTGCCGATTGGCGATTTGTTTTATTGCCAACGGACAGGCGACAACCGACAATCGCAAATCGGCAATCAAGAGACCCACCCGCTACCGCGAGGTGGTACTGACCTCACTGCCTCGGGCCTATTCATTCAGCCAACCGCTGCGGCAAATCGGCGACCGTGTAAGCAACCACTGCCATCGTGGCGACACAAAGCGCGAGCTCCTGCGGATTCACTTTGTCCAGCGTGTCGGCGGGCGTGTGATGGATATCGAAGTAATGCGTGCCGTCGACATCAAGACTCGCCCCCAACGCGCCCTCGCGCATCAACGGCCCAATGTCCGTGCCGCCGCCATTCGCCGCCAGTCGATCCGCGCTAATGCCCGATAGCAATTTTAGTATTGCTTGAAGATTTGAGCGGGCCTGCAGCGGCGCAGTAGACGCCAGGCCGAAACCTACCGGGCGGAACACTCCGGAGTCCGATTCAACAACCAGCACGTGGTTCGCAATTTCTGTGCGATGCGCGTCGCGATAACCATTCCCGCCGCGTGTGCCATTCTCTTCATTCGTGTAAAGCACGACGCGGATTGTCCGACGCGGACGCAGGCCAAGTTGTTTCAGCAGCCTGACTGCTTCCCACGCTGCGATACAGCCGCCGCCGTCATCCTGCGCTCCCTGGCCCACGTCCCAGGAGTCGAGGTGACCGCTCAGCAGCACTACCTCGTCAGGTTTCTCAGTTCCTTTGAGCTCGCCAATTACGTTTGCCGACTCCGCATCAGGTAGAAATTTGGCTTCCATCTTGAGCCGTAGCTTTGGATGATCGCCGCGATCGTTCATGCGCTGCAGCAGCTCAGCACTTTCGATTGTTATGGCCGCGCTCGGAATCTTCGGTTGCTTTTCGTCGTAGTTCATCGCCCCGGTATGCGGTGTTTGCAAACTCACGGGCGTTATCGAGCGCACCAGCGCCGCCAACGCTCCATAACGCGCAGCGCGCGACGCGCCTGAGCGATACCTGACCGTTTCACCATAACTGACAAACGGCGCATTGAAGACAACGATCTTTCCGCGCGCCCCTTCACCCAACGCGTCGAGCTCGTCGAAACTGCGCACTACGACCGCTTCGGCAAAAATGCCTTCGGGCGGGGTGGCGATGCTGTTACCTAATCCGAGGAGGGACAGCTTCCGCCGCGCCGGTTCTACCAACTCAAGACTTTCTTCGCCGCGCACCCAGTGTGGAACCAGTACTTTTTCGGCGTGAACATTGTCGAGTCCGTCGCGTTTCATTTCCGCGAGTGCCCAGGTGATTGCGCGTTCCAGGCTTTCAGACCCGCTCAGGCGATTGCCGATATGATCCGTGAGATGCGCGAGCCGGTCATAAGCGCGGTCACTCGTCAGCGCAGCGCCAATGATCCGGCCGGCGGGCTCGCGATATTTTTCGATACTGACCGTAGGCGGCGGCAAAGGCGTCGGCGTTGGCGAGGGTGAAGGAGATGGAGATGGTGAGGGACTCGCTTGAGGACTCCCAGTTTGTTCAGCAGCAACGGTCGATTGGCGTTGCGTTAGCTGCGCAACTGCAGCCGTCGAAATCAGCGCAGTCATCAATACGAGCGATTGTGTCAGACGCACTCCTGTCCTCCCTCACATCCACCACGATTTAGTTGTTTGAATCGCTTCGCAGTTTAGCCGATTAGGAAAGTATTGCGCATCTTTGAAGTTGTTCACAAAAAGTCGGCGAAGCCGACGACTGATATTAGCCCAGCACTTCAGTGCTGGGAGAGCAGGTCCAAAGAGCATCTAGTCCGTGAAACGGACGGCTGAATTATTCGAAGCCCTTCAGTCGTCCGCTTCGCGGACTTAATCGATTTTTGCAATCTAATCCCAGCACTGAAGTGCTGGGCTATTGTCAGTCGTCACGCTTCGCGGGACTTCCAGTGCGGATTTCTTGTCCAGCAGGTGGTTTGTGCGAACCCGCGCATTCGTTGGTCGTCGGCTGTATTTTTCTTGAAGAATCGTCACAGGTCTTGCAACTTTATGGCAGGAAAAATTTTTGCAACTAAACTCTTGCCGCTGGTGTCTTTCAGGATGAGCGTCGAACTCTCCCGCCGATTTGGGAAGTTCGACTTTTTATTTTAAAGGGGGGAAGACATGAAAAAGCTACTTGGGATTACCTTGGCCTTGGCTTCGTTTGGAACCGGTTTATCTGCCGAACTCAAAGCGAACGAACTGCCTCGCGATAGCGCAACAGTTCTGTCTGCAAATGCGAGTGCGAGCGCGCAATGGCAACGTGATCGTTGGGACCGGCGCGTTTACCGCAGGCGTGCAGCACGCAGAGTGACAACCTCGCGGGTCATACGCGTTGGCCGCAGACTTTATCGGGAAACTTACCTGGTAACCTATTTGCCAAACGGCAGAACAAACACTCGTTTGATCAGCCGCTCGCGAATCAGTTAACAGCTAGAGCAAAACCAAAGAAGCGGGGGCAGGCCCCCTTCCTGACCTGAGAGACTGCTCGCTTGAGCAATTCAGATTTAGTTTGAAAGTCTTCAAAGGAAGAACATTGAGACTAGCTGCATAGTCTCTGGGTGGGGAAGGGGGCCTGCCCCCGCTGGTTTCAAGAGTGCGGCGCCGATCCCGACGAGGGTCGGCGTTGTTGCTTTCAGCAGTCCGGAAAAAAGTTTTACCAGGTGTCGATCTGGCTGTGTCTCGTTCGACTTTATGGTAGAAGGGCAAAACGAAAATGAGTTTTGCTCGAAAAACTATAGAAGGAGATTCTTACAATGCGAGTAATGGTTTTGGTTAAAGCGAGCAAGGAGTCAGAAGCAGGTGTTCTTCCGGACGAAAAAATTCTTGCCGACATGGGAAAATTTAACGAAGAACTGGTCAATGCCGGCATCATGACGGCGGGCGAAGGATTGCACCCATCTTCGAAGGGCGCGCGCGTTAAATTTTCTGGCGGCACACCCACGGTTATCGATGGACCTTTCAGCGAAACCAAGGAGCTGGTCGCCGGTTTCTGGCTCTGGCAGGTTAAATCGATGGACGAAGCAATCGCATGGCTGAAGAAAGCACCGTTTGGTGGCGGAACCGAAGTTGAAATCAGGCCGCTGTTTGAGGCGGAAGACTTCGGTGAGAATTTCACGCCCGAGTTACGAGAGCAGGAAGAACGATTGCGCGAAAAAATCGCGAGTGAAGGCGCGAACGGATAAGGTTACGCTTCCTGTTGACTGTCGGCGGCTGCCGGTGTTGGCGCCGCCCTGGGCCGGGCATATTGGTCGAGTCCAAAGCCCAGAAAGATCGTTGCGAAAATGAATGCCGACGAAAAAAAGTATGGCGATGAAACGCCCAGGCGATCGAACGACCAGCCGAAGAAGAGTGGCGCGATAATGCGCGCGACACCACCGTATGTTTGCTGCATGCCCATGTAGAGACCGCGTTCTCTCTGCGCGGTCACGCGCGAAAGCAAAGCAGTGACGCAGGGAAACGTGAACGCCGTGCCCAGGGGAATCAGCGCCACCGCCACCGCAAGCATCGGCAAGTTTCGCGAAAGCGGCATGCCGACCACGCCCAGCGCCAGCAACACCAGTCCCAGTCGCGAAAGATTTGCCTCACCTAACCAGTCCACCATCCGTCCCAGCAGTAACACGCGCGCGAAAACTGAAATCGAACCGACGTACATGAAGAAGTAGCCGATGGTCGCTTCGGTCACCTGGAAGCGTGCGTTGAGAAAAAGTGCCAGCACGGAAAAGCTTCCCTGGAAGGCGCCGATAGCGATTGCATAGATCCAAATTAAACGCGACGAAGGTTCGCTAGAATGAGTGATAATGCGCCAGATCGCCTGGCGAGAAGTGCGCGGGGCTTCACCACCGGCAGCTGGATCGTTCACCACGCGCGATTCCGTCAAGTAGCGCGCGGCGAAAGCCATGTTGAGCAAACACAACGCGGCCGCGAGGATGCCCGGCGCTGCGTGTCCCATGTGCAGCGATGCCGGTCCCGGCAGCAGATCGCGTTTGCCCAGTGTGATTGCGAAAGCACCCAGCACCGGCCCCAGCGCCACGCCGAGGTTTGTGGTTGCCGAGAGCCAACCTAATGCACGTGCGCGATCTTTCGGGTCAGTTGAGTCTGCAACGTATGCCTGAATAACGCCGACGGTGCCGCCGCCGGCACCCTGCACCACCCGCGACAGAAAAAGCAGCAACAGTGAATGGGCAAAGCCAAAAATCAAATAGGCAATTGCAGACGCCCCCAGCGCAATCAAGAGAGTGGGCCTCCTGCCAACGCGGTCCGAAAAACGTCCCCACATTGGCGCGCTGACGAGCTGTGCAACAGTGAAAGAGGCGACGATGACGCCGATGATCAAGCCAATTCCCAGATGGAATCCGAAAATGTTTACGCCTGATCCTCCGAGGGATTTCACGTAGAACGGGAGCAGCGGAATGATCATCAACAGGCCGAGCATGTCGATGAATGCGGTGGCCATCAGCGTGAAGAGCCTGGCTGGAATTTTTCGCACCTCGCGCCAGAGCACGTAGAGCAACCCGCAGGCGATTGCGCCCAACAAGAGACGCACGAGTGGAGAATGAAATGATTGAGAGATGTTTTGCTGAAGCAGCATTCAGGCCAGGGGATCCTTTGTACGCCACATAGTAACAGGAGGCGACGTTGCGGGGTAACGAGCGGGGTAGAGGACTATATTCGTTTTGGGGAGTAGTGTCTTGAAGTTGCTTGCCAGACGTCGGAGGAGGCGGGGCAGTAGCCCGACCGTCAGGGAGGGCTTGAAGGTGGAGACCAAAAGCCCCCTCCCTGACGGTCGGGCTACTGCCCCCTATTGGAGAGCAGCGGCAAACGAATTGCTTTAACGATTCGGGCATAGTTCTAACACTCCAAATTCATACACGCGCTGTTCGAGTACTCATGATAGAGCAGCGTCGGAAAGAAAGGTTTGCATGCAGAATACAGATTTAAATGACAATCCCGACACGGTGAACAGTGAATCGATAAACGCATCGTCGCGGAACGGTAAAAAAGGTCTGCGCCGGCTCGCATTTCTCGCCGGCGGTCTCAGTGTCAGCGCCGCGGTTGCTTATTTTCTAACCAGAGTGCTGGGTCGTAGTGGAGTCGATGTCGCTGATAACATTGTTGACGATCGCGGCACGGGCCAGAAGAAAGCGGCGCGCATTTTGCGAAACTTGCGCGACCGCGCGTTTGAAGCGAGTGACGAAAAACTGGCACTGGCGCTGGGACGTCCTGTTTCCGAAGTTGCTGCGTGGAATGCCGGCAGTGAAATTATTGATGACGACGTGGTGATGAAAGCGCGCGGCATTGCCATGCATCGCGGCGTGCACGTCGAGTAGCAGGAAGTTGGTATGCCCTGAAGCATGTTGACGTCGCCAGAAACCAGAAGCGCAGCCGAGCTGAAGGCACTGGTTCAGTCTGGTATGTTCGTCAACGATTAGAGGCAAAATCAGAACCGGGTAGCGTTAGCGACCGACCAAACATTCAAGTCGTCCGAATTAGTTTTCAAATATTCTGCTTCCATTTCTGTCTGAATCTCTGGCCGGTCGCTAGCCGCTACCCGGTTCCGATTTCGTCTGCTTATCGCACTGCGGTCCCACTGATGGAGCTGAATCAGCACTTAGCTGAACCAGATCTTGACCAACCTGGCTGCACCGGTAGTATGCTCGGTTTATAAAGAAAACGAATTGAGCGCGGTAAATTCTGAGCTGGAGGAAATATATGAAGCTGACCGAGTTCCTACGAGCCGAATTGGATCGAGAGGTCGATCGTTCGCGAAGTGCTTTACAAGAGATGCCCGCCGGAAAGTTCGACTGGAAGCCCCATGAGAAATCCATGATGCTGGGCTACCTCGCGAATATGGTCGCCACGATTCCTATGTGGGTAAAGATGCAAATCGATCAGCCTGAACTCGACGTCGCGCCGAAAGAGGGGGGCAAAATGGAGCAGAAACGGCTCGAGACGAGCGATGCGCTGATCGAAGCTCTCGAAAAAGCCGCCGCCGGCGCTCGCGAAGCTTTTGAAAAAACCAGTGATGAGCACTTGCAAACCAATTGGCGTTTGCTGGCCGGCGGGAACGTAGTGGCAGAGGCGCCGCGCTTCGAAATGATTCAGGACACCATCAACCACTGGGCGCATCATCGCGGTCAAATGACTGTGTACCTGCGTCTGTTAGGAGCGAAAGTGCCTGCGCTTTACGGGCCTTCCGCGGATGATAATCGTTTCGCTTAAAGAGTAATTGGGGAAAAGCGGCGAAAAATCGTCACCTGAAAAACCGAGAGGCCGGGTTTGGCCCGGCCTCAAATCGGTTGGCGGAGACATTCAGCCTCAGCAGGTTACTGTCCTCACCCCAGCAACCTATCGCCGTTATTTCGCATTTTACAAATTATCTGAGATTCGTCAATGCAAGAAAACTGACAAGAGAAAGAAAACTGCATTTACCCGTCGTCTTGCATAAAAATTTTCGCGATTTCTCGATAGTTTCTGCGGATTTTTTTGTCGCGCATCACTTATGATCGCATACGAAAAAGTTTGGAGTACCGCCTTCACGCGGGCTTTTAAAAGCTCTAAGCGGATCTCAAAAAGCAAAAGCCCGCCTGAAGGCGGTACTCCAAACGCTACTCCGAGCGCAGGGCGATCATCGGGTCGATTCGGGTCGCGCGCCGCGCCGGCAAATAGCACGCAATCAGCGAGACTGACATCAGCAGCACCACGATGCCGGCAAAAATTGTCGGGTCAGCGGCGTTAACCCCGAAAAGCAGGCTCGACAGCAGGCGTGTCAGCACGAGCGCTCCCGCAATCCCGATCACAGTGCCGATCGAAGTCAACACCAGGCCTTGACGCAACAGCAACAACAGCACCTGCCGGTTCTGGGCTCCTAAGGCCATACGCAATCCGATTTCTCTGGTGCGCAACGCGAGCGAGTAGTTCATCACTCCAAAAATTCCCACCGCCGCCAAAAGCGTTGCCAGGCCGCCAAAGAGAGCGAGCAGCAGCGTGTTGAAACGAGCGCGCGCCACCGTCTCACCCATTACCTGGTTCATCGAGCGCATGTCGGAAACAGGCTGCTCGTTATCGATGGCGTGGACTTCGCGTTGCACTGCAGGCGCGATCGCGAGCGGATCGCCCCTCGTGCGGATCACAAATGTCATGAATGGATAGGTGAGTTCCGGTTCGGGAAAATAAACCGTAGGCTCAGCTTGATCCACGAGGCTGTCGTATCTGACGTCCCCGACGATCCCGATAATTTCTGTAGCCGCCGGCTTGTCAGACATTGGCACCGTGATGCGCTTGCCAATCGCGTCCTCCCCAGGAAAATGCTTGCGCGCCATCGCTTCGTTTACCAACACCACGTGTCTCGGTTCCGTCATTTCCAGCGCCGAAAAGTTGCGACCCCGCAAAAGCGGTATTTGCATCGTTGTGAAATAGTCGGCGTCTGACACGCGCACGTTCGTGCTTGGTTGCTCGCCGGGCGCTGGTTCGGGACGTCCTTCGATGGTGAACCCGGTGCCCGAGCCGAGCCCGCCGTAGAGCGGCAGAAAGTTGACCATGCCGACCGAGGTTACGCCCGGGAGTGTTCGAATTTGTCCAGTGGCCCGATTAAAGAAAGAAACGTAATCTCTATCTTCCTTGTACTTCGTCTCCGGCAGACGCAAAACCAGAGTCAGCACGTTGTCAGGATTGAAGCCACTATTGATTTTTTGTAGCTGGCTGAAACTTTTCAACAACAAGCCGGCGCTGGCCAGCAGTATCAGTGCGAGCGCGACCTCCGTGATGACCAGGGCCTTGCGGAGCCTGCCGCTGCGAGGACTCTGGCCTTCCGCACCTTTGCCCTCCTTCAGCGCGCCGTTGAGATTCAAGCGGGTTGCCTCCAGAGCCGGCGCGAGACCAAAGATGATCGCCGTAACGAACGAAATGCCGAGCGTCCAACCAAGCACGGTGAGGTTCAGACCAACGTGTTGCAGGTTGAGCAGGTCGCGCGGGCTGATTGCCACGAGTGCCTTGATGCCCCATGCCGCCAGCACGAGTCCCAGCAAACCACCAATTGTCGCCAGCAGGAAACTCTCGGTTAGCAATTGACGAACGATGCGCCAGCGCCCGGCGCCGAGCGCCGCACGAACGGCGATCTCTTTTTCACGCGCCGCAGAACGTGACAGCATCAGGTTTGCTACGTTTGCGCACGCAATTAAGAGCACGAACCCAACCGCACCCAGTATGATCCATAACGCCAGCCGCACATTACCGACCATCTGATTTCTGAGGGGAATAACTTCAGCACTATATCCCTTGTTGAATTTTGGCGAATCCAGGCCCAGGCGGTTCTCGACAGTTTTCAAGTCTGCTTCCGCTTGTTGAGAAGTGACGCCGGGTTTTAGGCGCGCCACTACGGAAAGAAATCGGCCGCGTCCGGCACCTTCGCTGGTGATGGGCATGTCGAGGGCGGACCAAAGTTCCGCGGGCCTGCCAGTGCCTGATCGCTGCTTGACGTGCCATTGAAAACCGGCGGGCATCACGCCGACCACCGTAAACGGCACGCCATTCAGCAGAATCGGTTTGCCAATCAAATTTGGATCGCCGCCGAAACGCCGCTGCCAAAAACTATGACTGAGAATTGCTATCGGTGGTGCGTCTTTGAGACCGTCCTCGTCTCGCATGTCTCGTCCGACGATTGGTTGCACACCGAGGACGTGAAACAGGGAAGGCGTGCCAAACTGAACTGTGATTTCTTCCGCTTCGCCGACGCCGGTCAAATTAAGTCGTTGATCGGTAAACGCCGCCATGCTTTCAAAGGAGGTGGTCTGCTCGCGCCAACCGCTGAAATTAATGCGCGAGGTCGTGTTCTGATGACGTCCTTCAGGCGTAACTTCCCATAACATTACGAGCCGCTCGGCATCGAGGTAAGGCATCGGCCGCAGCAGCAATTCATTGACTACCGAAAAGATTGCGGTGTTCGAACCGATCCCAAGCGCGAGTGTGATAACCGCGACGATTGTAAATGCGCGCTGCTTTGCCAGACCGCGCATTGCGTAACGAAGGTCTTGCCACAAGCTTTCAATCATACCGCCTCCCCTGAACTCGTATGCTTCATCTCGGACGCCGCCGACGTTGCCAAAACTGCGTAGCGCAGCCTTCTTCGCATCGGCTTCGGCCATGCCGCGTTCGACGTTCGCCTGAGTCGCTAATTCCACATGCACGCGAAACTCTTCGTCGATGTCTTCAATCACCTGGTCGCGATTGCGAAGTGCCTGCCAGCGCGCCGAAAAAACCTTGCCCCATTTCATCGTCGTACCTCTTAAGTCGCTTGCCGCATTTTCGTAACGGCGAGGACGAGTCTGTCCCAACTCGCCTCTTCAACCTCGAGTTGGCGGCGTCCGGTTCGCGTAAGCGCATAAAACTTCGCCCGCCGGCCGGTATCGTGCGTGTCCCACTTCGAAGAGACCCAGCCCTTTTGCTCGATGCGATATAGCGCCGGATAAAGCGATCCCTGTTCCACTGTCAGCATTTCGCCTGACATCTGGACGATGCGTTGAATAATGCCGTAGCCGTGCAGCGGGCCCAGCGAGAGCGCTTTAAGAATCAACATGTCGAGAGTGCCCTGCAGTAAATCAGCCGTATGTTTAGCCATGCGCGCTAACCTTCCGTTCGGAAATTGGACGAAGCCTAGATTGTCAGGGCAAGATAGTTCGCCATGCCTAGACTGTCAAGGCTTCAAGCGTATTTTGTGATTTGCGTAGTTCGAGGTGGGCGGGCCGGCGGGGCAGTAGCCCGACCGTCAGGGAGGGCTTGAAGACATACAAAAAGCGCTTCCTGACGGTCGGGCTACTGCCCCGTTTGAAACGCGGCGGCTTTTAGTCCACTCATAACTGCGGCGTTGCCGTCGAGTATTCTCGAGGCGTCTTTGGGATTAGGTTCGAGGCGCCAATCGCCATGCTGGAAGGTACCGCCAAGTATTATTCCATCCCGACGTGGAAACATGTAGCCGGAGTCCGAAAGGTAACAATAATCAATTTCGGGTTGAGGCAGCAGCACTTCAAGTTGGCCGCGTACAGGCTCGAGCGTTTCATCGCCAAACAAGACTCCCGCGCCTAAACCCGTGCAATTGAAAACCACTTGCTCGTTCAAGCGCGAAACTTCAGCACGACTACGAAACTCTTTTACGACGAGTCTGCCACCGGCGATGTAAAAATCTCGAAGGAGAGCGGGAAGGTAAACGTTAGGCTCGATCATCATCGAGCTGAACTCACGCACGAACGGAAAACCAAAGTATTGATCCGGGTCGCGATGGACTTGCAGCTGCGGATAGAGTTCCGAGCCGCCAACTATTTCGCGATTAAACGCTTCTTCATCGCGCTGCAGGTCAAAGCAGTCGATCCAACGAACACCGTATTCGGCGCCCACCAGCAACTGAAACGCGCGATTGGAAATGCGGCAGGCGTTACGAAACTGCTCAGTAAATTGCGGTGTGATCACCTCATGATCGTAGGAAGAGGTTGGGTACCAAAAGGCGCCGGCGATATTTGAAGTGGTTTCAGGCGGCAGGTTCCTGGCGTAGATGGTGACCGTGCCGGGACCGTTTTGAAATCTTCGTTGCAGCAATCGCGCGGTGGAAAGACCGTTAACGCCGCAGCCGAGCACCGCAAAGCGCGGCGATGTTCGTTGTCGTCGTCCCGGCGAAGCGGTTTGCAGAAACGGCTGTACTAGATCGAGAGCCAGCGACGCAGTTCCCCAGGAGAGCGTCACTCCCGCGCCGCCATGCCCGTAATTGTGAATCAGGAGTTTTTGGCCAAGCCGCTCAGCCGCGACGCGAAATCCGTCGGGGCGAAATGGCCTCAGTCCAACCACCTCGCGTATCACGCGATTGCGAGCGACCTTCACCGGCGCAAACTGCCGGGGCGCTACTAACGCCGCCCTAACGGCCGACGGTAGCGAACGCGCCGTAATCCCGAGAGCTCCCAGAGCCATGGCGCCGCGCAGAAACCGGCGCCGGTCAGCTTCAAATTGAGCGTGATGGTGCTCGCTTCGCATGCGTATGATTACAACTTGTTCTGAACGTCTTGTGCAAGCTTTACTGTGGTGGCTTTTTTGAACGATAGATTCACCACAGAGGCATAGAGAACACAGAGGTTGCATAGAGGAGAACTCAGCAAGCGACTTTTTTTAGACAAGGCCTCTCCCAATGGGTGAGGGAGAAACTCGCTATCCGTTTTGCAGCAAAGCCACCTCGGTGAGAATTTTTTGGAACGTTCTGGTTGACCACGCGTATAGAGCACAATAGTATATCGCTATGACATATATCGGTTCACGCATCCTCGATCGCGAATTGAAGAAGGGCAGTGCCGAGCTGCTGATTCTGTCCCTCGTAGAAGATCAGCCGCGCCATGGCTACGACATCGGGCAGCTTATCGAACAACGCTCGCAGGGCGTCTTGAAGTTCAACGTCGCCTCGCTTTATCCGCTGCTTTATCGCCTGGAGAAACGCGGGTGGATTCAAGGCCGCTGGATAGAGCGACCCACCCAACGCCGGCGCCGCTATTACCGGCTTACCGCCGACGGTAAGAAGATTTTGGCCGCGCAGCGCAACAGTTGGCTCGAGTTTGTGCAGGCAATCAATCGCATAACCGGGATGGAACATGCTTGATTGGAAAAAAGAAATCAGGCAGCGGCTTGCAGACTCGAAGCTCGAGCCCGCGCGTGAAGGTGAGATCGTCGAGGAGTTATCGCAGCACCTTGAAGATCGTTATCAGCAATTAGTAACCGGTGGCGCCACCACTGAAGAGGCTTCACACGCGGTGCTATTGGAGCTCGCGGACAGCGAGTTACTGAGCAGCGAACTGCGTCGAGTGCATCGCACGATCCATCGCGAACCCCCAGTACCTGGAGAACAAAGGAGAACGACTGTGTTACACGACCTCGGGCAGGATTTACGCTTCGGCTTTCGCACGCTATTCAAGAACCCGGGCTTCACCGCCGTGGCAGTCATTGCGCTTGCTTTAGGCATCGGCGCGAACAGCGCGATTTTTAGTGTCGTTAATACAGTCCTGTTGCGCCCGCTGCCGTACAAAGATCCTGATGGCCTGGTAATGGTTTGGGAGGATGCGACCAGGCATGGCTATCCGCGTGACACACCCGCCGTCGCCAACTACCTGGACTGGCGTAGTCAGAATCACGTTTTTGAAGACATGGCTGCGGTTGCTGACGCGAGTCTTAATCTGACCGGCGTCGGCGATCCGGAAAGACTTGAAGGCTCGGCCGCTAACGCCAGTCTTTTTAGTTTGCTCGGCGTCGCGCCGCAACTGGGTCGCGCCTTCACGGCTGAAGAAGATCAGCCTGGCGCGAATCGAGTAGTAGTGTTGAGCAATCGTTTGTGGGCCAGGCGTTTTGGCGCGGATCCGTCTATCGTCGGCAAGCAAATTACGCTTAACGGACAACCAGCCACCGTCGTCGGCGTGATGCCGTCTCAGTTTCAGTTTCCCAGTCAGGACGTTGAATTGTGGGTCCCGATTGCATTTACGCCGCAACAGGCGGCCAGCCGCGGCCGGCATTACCTTCAGGTTGTGGCACGTTTGAAACAGGGCGTGACGCTAGGGCAGGCCCAAGCCGAGATGAACACGATTGCCACGCGTCTGCAGCAGCAGTATCCGCAACAGAACACTGACCTCGGGGCCGTAGTGGTGCCGCTGCACGAACAAGTGGTTGGCGATATCCGGCCGGCGCTGCTGATACTGCTGGGTGCAGTAGGACTGGTTCTTTTGATCGCGTGTGCGAATGTTGCAAACCTGCTGCTCGCGCGCGCCGCGGTAAGACAAAAAGAAATTGCGGTGCGCGTGGCTTTTGGCGCGAGCCGCTGGCGTTTGATTCGGCAGTTCCTGACCGAAAGCGTCCTCCTGGCCGCGGTTGGCGGCATCTTTGGCTTAGTGCTTTCCGTCATCGGTATCAAACTGCTGACGCGTTTTATTCCACCAAACATTTCTCAGATCAAAGCCATCGAGCTTGACTCCTACGTGCTCGGCTTTACGGTGCTGGTGTCGTTGCTGACCGGCGTAATCTTCGGACTGGTGCCTGCGCTGCAGGCATCGATGTTCAAGCCAAACGAAACTTTAAAAGAGGGCGGCCGTGATTCGTCGTCAGGCAACCGTGGCAATCGTATGCGCGCCTTGCTGGTGGTCGCGGAGGTGGCGGTATCGTTGGTCTTGCTGATAGGCGCCGGACTTTTGATCAATAGTTTTCTCCGATTGCGCAGCGTTGATCCGGGCTTCGATTCCAGCAATCTTTTGACGATGAGAATAGTCTTGCCGGACTTGAAATATAAAGAACAGGAACGTCGCTCAGCGTTCTACACAGACTTGATTCAAAAGGTCGAAGCGTTGCCCGGTGTGAAGTCGGCAGCGGTCACGACGAATCTGCCTTTGTATCGTCAGGGTAATTCCACTGGGGTCGAGATCGAAGGCCGTCCGGCGCCGCCGCCAGGGCAGGAGATAATCATTACAACGCGCGTTATCAGCCCAAAATATCTCACCACCATGGGTATTCCTTTACTGAAAGGACGGCAGTTTGGTCCGGAAGAAACTGCGAAAATGCCCGGCGCTGTGATCATCAGTGAAACGATGGCAAAGCGTTACTGGCCGAACGAAGATCCGATCGGCAAGCGTCTGACGCCGGGAAGAAACGCAGGGCCGGACGATTGGTTTCAGATTATTGGTGTTGCGAAAGACGTGCGACAGTTTGAACTCAACGCAGATCCAAAACCGCAGATGTACCTTCCTTACGTTCAGGCCGACTTCTTCGCGCCGCGCGATCTGGTAGTGAAAACGAACATCGATCCGATTGGCATGGCTGCCACGGTCCGTAGCGCAGTCTGGGCAATTGATAAAGATCAACCCGTCTCAAACATCAAGACGATGGATGAAATCGCGGCCGAGTCAGTCGCGCGTCAGCGCTTCAGCATGATGCTGCTCGCAATATTTGCCGCTGTCGCGCTGGTATTAGCGGCAGTGGGAATTTACGGTGTGATGAGTTACTCCGTGACGCAAAGACGTAACGAGATCGGCATTCGTATGGCGCTGGGCGCGCAACGTCGTGATGTGCTGAAGCTGACCGTAGGCCAGGGACTGAAACTTGTTTTAGTCGGTGTGGCAGTTGGTCTGGTAGGCGCTTTTGTGTTGACGCGTTTAATGGTGAGCTTGTTGTTTGGGGTGGGCGCCACTGATCCCGCGACGTTCATTGCCATCTCCGTTATTTTGGTCGGCGTCGCTCTCTTCGCCAGTTACATACCCGCGCGCCGCGCGACGCGGGTCGATCCGCTCGTGGCGCTGCGTTATCAATGACCCGAAGTTTAACGTTGAAAGTGTTGGCTGGTTCCAGCCCACGGTTGGCTTGGCAACGCTGCGATCCGGAGCCTTTCAAAAAAGCAAACCCCTGGGCTGACATTAGCCAACGCTTTCAGCGTAAAAATCCCAGTCAAACTAGCAAGTTTGTGACTCAGTTAATTTGTCGCGTTTGACACCGATCGCGTATCCTGCGAAAAGTCTTCCCCGACTTAAACTCGCGTTTGAACCCGAACAGGAAAAAGGTTTATGCATTCGCGGCGCTTTCGTCTGTTCCTTGTTCCACTCTTTCTCGCCATCCTGAGCATTGCCTTCACAAACGCTTTTGGTCAGGCCACAAGCTTTGCCGGTAACGCGCAGCACACTTCGGTTTATCCTGCACCGGCGCAAAACATGAACGTGTTCCGCTGGATTACGAGCGTCGATCTGAATAACACGGGCGCGCTAATCCACTATGGCGCGCCGCTCGTTACCGCGGCCAATACTGTGATCGTACCGGTCAAAACCGGCGCGGCCGGTGGTTTTCAAGTGCAGGCGATAAATGGCGCCAACGGCGCAAACAAATACACGCTGCCCACGGACTACATTCTGCCCTCACACAATTGGATTCCCGCTTACCAGCCGGTGATCGCGACCGGCGCGTTTGGAACGCGTCTCTACTACGCGGGCGCCGGCGGTTCGATCTGGCGCGTGGATAATCCGGATTCCAATACGCCGTCTACTCCCGTTCGCCAGATCTTTTACACGACGCTCGCCGGCTACAACGCAAACGCATCTGCTTACAACAACACAGTCTTCATCAATACGCCGATCACGGCCGACAGCAACGGCAATATATTTTTTGGCTTTCGGGTCCAGGGAATTGCGCCGGCTCCCTTAAACACTGGGCAGAGCGGTTTCGCCCGCATTGATAGCAATGGCAATGCGACCTACGTGTTGGTGGGCACTGCCGCGAACGATGTACAGATCGAGCGTGATAGCCATAACGTTGCGCCCGCGTTGAGCAACGATGAGTCGACGGTCTACGTGGTGGCGAAATGGGCAACGAACACGCGCTACTGCTATCTGCTTGGCCTGAATGCGACGACGCTGCAAACCAAATACTCGGTGTTTCTCCGGGATCCGCGCACGGGCGACCCAGCCGGCGTACCTGAAGACGGAACTGCTTCACCGATGGTGGCCCCCGACGGTGATGTTTACTTCGGAGTGCAGGGCACGCCGGCAAACAATGGGTCGCGTGGTTTCCTGCTGCGTTTCAGTGGCGATCTGTTGACGACGAAAACGCCTGGCGGCTTTGGTTGGGACTACACAGCCGGCGTTGTCCCTGCGAGTTCAGTGCCTTCTTACCAGGGCACCTCGTCATACCTGTTGTTCTGCAAATACAACGACTACGCGTTTCAGGACGGCAGCGGCATAAACCGGGTGGCGCTGCTCGATCCGAATGCCACCCAATTGGATCCGCACTCATCGTCAGTTGGTCTGGTTGAGATGCGTGAAGTTTTGACCGTGATTGGGCCGACTCCCGATCCGGATTTGCAACCGACATTGCCGCTCGCGGTGAAGGAATGGTGCATCAATACTCCGGCTGTGAATCCGGCGACGAATAGCGTTTTCTTTAACAACGAAGATGGCCGGGCTTATCGCTGGAACCTTGTTACCAATTCGCTGGATCAGGTCATCACTTTGAATCAAGGTCTGGGGCAGCCATATGTCCCGACCGTTATCGGTCCTGATGGAACCGTTTACACGCTCAACGGCGGAACTATGTTCGCCCTCGGCAACGACCCGAGCACGAGTGTGACCTTGAATTCATCTGCGCCAGACTTGCGTAACACAGTTTTTGGAGACTCCATCACGTTTACCGCTTCGGTCACCGGTACGCCGGCACCAACCGGTACGGTTTCTTTTTTCGACAACACCTTCAATGGCTCGACTGCGGAAACCACAGTGCTCGCGACCAACGTTCCGCTCGACTCGAGCGGACATGCAAGCGTGACGACGTCAGCATTGAAGTCTGGCGGCAACTATCTCGGCAACCATCACGTTACGGCGATCTACAACGGCGACGGCAATCACGCTACCACCGTTGCAGCGTTTATGCAGAAGGTGCATGCGAATGCTTCAACAACAACACTCGTCTCGTCGCCAAATCCCGCCGCTTCCGGTCAGGCTGTTTCGTTGACCGCAACCGTGGCCGGTGTTCCGTCAGGTGCCGGAGTGCCGACCGGGTTCGTCACTTTCAAAGATGGCCTGAATGTGATTGGCCAGGTTCCTCTCGATGGAAGCGGACATGCCTCGCTGACGACTTCAAGCCTTTCAGCCGGAGGCCACGCTCTCAATGCGAGCTATGTTTCAGATACCCGTTTCGCCGCGAGCAGTGGTTCAACCACGCTGCTCGTTGATCCTCCCGTTACACAATTGGCCAGCGCCACTTTCAACGTAAATGAAGGGGCGACATCGCTGATCGTCCAGGTTACGCGTACCGGCAACACCAGCCTCGCCTCGTCCGTTGATTACACAACTGGGGACAATTCGGTAGCGACCAATTGTTACACCCTGAGCGGCGTGGCTTCGTCACGCTGCGATTATCTGACCACGTTGGGAACGCTGCATTTCGCCCCTGGTGAAACTCAAAAAACAATTCTGATCCCGATCGTCGACGATGTTTATGCGGAAGGCTCGGAAACTTTTAGCTTTGTCTTGAGTAATGCCGCCGGCTCAATATTAGCTTCTCCAGCGACGGCTACATTGACGATCCTCGACAATGAATCGGTTAACGGAAGCAGTAATCCAATCGATCAGGCCAGTTTTTTTGTGCGGCAGCACTACATCGACTTTCTCAATCGCGAACCGGACGCGCCTGGCCTCGCGTTTTGGACAGATCAAATCACCTCGTGTGGCGCGGATGCAGCTTGCACCGAACTCAAACGCATCAACGTGTCGGCCGCGTTTTTCCTGTCGATCGAATTTCAGGAAACGGGTTACCTGGTTTATCGCACCTACAAGGCTGCCTTCGGCGATGGGCAAGGGACAGCCAACGTTAACAACGTTCCCACCACCATATCCGTTCCACGCGTTCGCTTCTTAGAGTTTCTCTACGACGCGCAGGAACTGCGCACGGGAGTCGAAGTCGGTATCGGGAACTGGCAACAGCAGTTGGAAAGTAACAAACAGGCATACATGCTCGCGTTTGTGCAGCGACCGCAATTTCAAACGGCATTTCCAGCGTCGCTCACCGCCAGTGCGTTCGTAACGCAATTGAACACGAACGCCGGCGGCGTGCTTTCGGCCAACGAAGAGGCAGCACTGGTGGCGTTGTTGGGTTCCACCCCGAATGATTCAGGTAAGCGTGCTCAAGTTTTGCGTGCCGTCGCTGAGGACGAAGACCTGAAGACTGGTGAAAAGAATCGGGCCTTCGTGTTGATGGAATACTTTGGCTACTTGCGCAGAAACCCGGATGACCAGCCGAATGTCGACCACGGTGGCTGGAAGTTTTGGCTGGACAAACTAAACAGTTTCAACGGCAACTTTGTGCAGGCCGAAATGGTGAGAGCTTTTCTGGTTTCTGCTGAATACCGCCAACGATTTCTCGGACCCTAACTCCTAACATCCCGGCCTGAGTACGCTGGAGAATGGAAGCAGTTACCGACACGGAGTACGCTACCGGGGACTGCAAAAGCACCTCGTAGACAGTTGTCGGGGTTGCTGCTCCACGGTATAAGGCGTACAGTCAAAGAGTCGATTAGCTTTTGTTCTTTGTGAATTGGATCACCTCGCCATCGGGAGTTGCTTAGCCAACACCTCCTTGTGCCGCCTGCCGTGTTTGTAAACACGCGACTCAGGGAGAACCGATGTCCACCTTTGCGTCAACCGCCCCCAAAAACAGTCTGCTGGCAGCCCTTCCAGACGACGAATACCAGCGCCTGCTGCCCCATCTCGAGCCAGTTATCCTTGAACACGCTGCCGTCCTTTACGAAATCGAAGAGCCAATAAGCCATTTCTATTTTCCGTTTGAAGCCGTGATCTCCCTGGTCACTCAAATGGAAGACGGGCGCATCGTAGAAGTGGCATTAATCGGAAACGAAGGTGCGTCGGGCATCGCTGCAGTGTTAGGCCAGAACGTGTCGGCGGAGCGAGCGATTGTGCAAATTCCGGATAGTGGTGTTCGTATCAAAACGTCCGTCATTGTTGAGGAGTTCAACCGTTATCAGGGACTGCACACCCTGCTACTTCGTTATGCTAATTCCTTGATGCGCCAGATGGCCCAAACTGCTGCGTGCAATGCTTCTCACACCGTCGAAGAACGGCTGTCGCGTTGGCTGCTGATGTGTCAGGATCGAGTGAAGTCGGCGGAATTGAATCTGACGCAGGAGTTCATCGCGGAAATGCTGGGCACACGACGGGCGACAGTTAATGTTGCGGCAGTGAATCTGCAGTCGGCTGGACTGATCAAATATAACCGCGGTCGGATCCGAATTCTGGACCTCGCGGGTTTGAGTGGGTTTGCGTGTGAGTGTTACGCCGCGGTGAAAAAAGAGTTTGCGGGTACCTAGTTGCCCACGCCATCCGAGGGCGTCACGCCCTCCGACAGCAGTTCGGAAACAGCGCGCGAAAACACAGCGGCGTCTACTGGTTTCACCAGATATTTTTGCGCTCCTGCCGACAACGCCTCATTTTTATCCTGATCAAAAGCCCTGGCTGAGTAGAACAGAATCGGTGTCAACGCATCGCGTAGACGCAGTTGGCGGCACAGGTCCGTTCCGGTTCCGTCAGACAATAAAGAATCAAGCACAAACAAATCGAAGTTGAATGACTCGGCAAGACTGAGCGCGCCGGCGACCGTAGTAGTGGTAACTACGTCATAGTTTAGCTGGCTCAGAATCAGGACCATGAGATCGCTGGTGTCTTCATGATCTTCCACGAGCAGTATTTTATTTTTAGACGACATGATCGGGGGAACCTGTCGCGCTCCGTAAGTCGGTTGCCGGTGCCGACTCCGCAATCGCACTGGAACTTGATAAGAGACGCCGAAAGTAAGGTTCTCAAATATTATCGTCGGGTAAGGAAGCGACGGCGCCTCGCCGTCCAGTGTTTATCGGATAGCCTGCACAGTATTCGTGGGGTCTTCCCCTGTCTGCCCAGTAGCGATCATAAGACGTCCGTCAATGGGCCCGCCCTCCGCACGGGCGAAAAAAGGGCACGGTTTCCCGTGCCCTGTTAAATCCAGTATTAGAGTTCCTGTTACGGGCGCGCCGGGGACTTAGCGGATTGCGTCATACCCCGGTTCATAAGCATCTTCACCTCTACGCGCCGGTTCTGCGCGCGGCCCGATACCGTCGAGTTGTCTGCTACAGCTTCGGTCTTGCCGTAACCCATCGGCGTTACAAAGCGACGTAAGGGTAATTTGTGGTTCACGGCGAGATACTGAACTACTGCCTCGGCTCGCGCGCGACTGAGGCGGAAATTCTTCGCTTCGCTGCCGGTAGAATCAGTGTGGCCGGCGACCTCAATCGTGTACATCTTCGAAGTAGCAGCCTTGGCGGCAAACTCGTCAAGTTGCTGTTTGGCTTCGGGTGAAAGAACAGCGCTGTTCACACGGAATGTGACTGACACAGTTTCCGTCAAATCATAATCATCGAGCGCCGTGATGCGTTCATTAGCCGCAGTGGCTTCGGTCCGCGCTTCGGCAGCCACTGCGTAAAGCTCATCCATCTGGCCTGCCATGCGGGCTTGATTTTCTTCAACCGGCGTTACGCGCGTATCCGATGTGATCGCGGCGCGCATGTCTGACTCGTCGAATCTGATCTTTTCAGCCACGAGTTGGCCCTGGGAATCGCCGCGTCCTTCTACCTCGACAATCAGTCCGCGCAGGATGTCCGTCACTGGATAGCGCTTACCGCTGCGCAGAAAGCCGCCATGTGTTTTCACGCTGGTGCGATCCGTGATGAGCACCTGGTAATCCGTACGGTTGCGATCGCGAATGCGAAACGTGTCGCCTTCACGTGCTATGACTACGCCCTTGAATTTAAGTTTTGCACCGTTGGGGATTGACTGAATATTTCGGGTAGTGCTCGTCGGGATAGTTTGCGTCGTTGTCATTTGTCCCAACGCCAGGGGGCTGAGCGCCAGCAAGAAAGCCAAACTAAAAACAAACCTGTTTAGTCGAAACCTAGCAGCAGAATTAGTACTCATGATTACTCCTTATTACTCCTTTGCTTGTAGTCTAGTTATGGCGTCTCAACAACGCGCTGATAATCTCGGCTGGGGGACGAGACAGAACCCGCAATTGTTCCTCATTAGGCCGGAAAGATTGTTGCAAAGGGAAGATGCTTGGGTGGTGAATTTATTTAGGAGGTGATGTACTGATGATGCGTGCAAACTGACGCGTCGATGAGGATTGGTGGAGCCCAACCCTCAGGTATTCATATATCTGACTCACCGCGTGCGATATTGCCGAGCAAAAAGTGTCAAGGTTCGCCAGACAAAATCAGAACTGGGAGCGGTAGCAACCAGCCCAAGACTCAACCTAAGACGCGTCGGTTATAAACCAAAACAAAGCTTCCCTTTGCTTGATCGTTTGGCTGGTCGCTACCGCTCCCCAGTGCTGATTTTGCGCAGCAGCGTTGAAGGGTTCCAACGTCACTTGCACTTGCGGTCAACGGGCGACGGGCGACGGGCAGCGTGACATACTACCTTTCTGAATGTGCGACAAGCTTGTTATTACTGACGGTTGAGTTTGGTCAACGCGACCCGGTCGCTACCGCTCCCGGTTCTGAATTACTCGACCCACCGGAATCGTGGCCGTGGCAGTTAGAAGGGTTCGTCAGATTCGAGCGTCTTAGTGAGTCGACAAATTCAGAACCGGGAGCGGTAGCGACCGGGTGAACACTGAATGTCCGACAAGCTTGTTATTACTGACGGTTGGTCAACGCGACCCGGTCGCTACCGCTCCCGGTTCTGAATTACTCGACCCACCGGAATCGTGACCGTGGCAGTTAGAAGGGTTCGTCAGATTCGAGCGTCATCGTGAGTCGACAAATTCAGAACCGGGAGCGGTAGCGACCGGGTGAACACTGAATGTCCGACAAGCTTGTTATTACTGACGGTTGAGTTTGGTCAACGCGACCCGGTCGCTACCGCTCCCGGTT
>Ga0070682_100000222_pt1 | contig 41129 bp, 18 predicted proteins | sample KBSC63LmetaG_FD_64668 | JGI IMG/M metagenome (GOLD analysis project Ga0070682, IMG submission 64668) | Corn rhizosphere microbial communities from Kellogg Biological Station, Michigan, USA - KBS C6-3L metaG | ecosystem: Host-associated > Plants > Roots > Rhizosphere | place: USA: Michigan...
AGGTCAGTACCACCACGCGGTAGCGGGTGGGTCATCGGATTGCCAATTGTCGATTGCCGATTTCAGATTGATGTTTCGCTTAAGGCCAATCGGCAATCGGCAATTGACAATCGACAATCAACAGACCCACCCGCTACCGCGTGGTGGTACTGACCTCATTGCGGTCGCAGAATTTTGTTGGTCCCGCGGACTCTTAGCCCTTCGACCCAGATGGTCAAGTATGTCATTGCCCAAACTAGGGCGCTATGGTCATGCGAAGGACGCTGGCGAGCGGGATGTGCTGAATCTTTCCGTCCTTTCCAATCACCACCACCTGACCATTCTCAACCGTCACCCGCCGCACCGTAGTCATAAATCGATCGACCAGCGTACCGTCGCTCGTCTCGATTATTAGACGCGGGCCGGTTTGTTCTTCCGCTGAAGGTTCTGCAACCGCGGCGGGGGCTGGTCTGTTTCGACGCGTTGCGGTGGATCGTTTAGGTGGCGTTGTTCGATTCGTCTTCGCCGTTTCAGTCGTCTCAGAAGTTGCCGGCTGATCCTCGACAGGAGCTTTGGCTGTCGCCTCAGGTTTAGGTTTCGGGGCCGGTCGCGTCCGCCGGTTGCCGGGCGGCAGTCGCCGGATCGCAGTCGGGTTTCGCCGGCCAGTCGTCGGTGCTTTTGTCTCCGCTTTCTTCACCTCAGCAGGGGTCGGCTCCGGAGTGGGAGCAACCGCCACTTCTGATCGTGGTTCATCGATTCGTGCACCTGCCGAGGTAACCCGATGCCCACTTCTTCCCGCAAGCTCCGACGTATCCCCGCTTCGCAGTGCCTCTTCGTGTGCTGCTAAAGGTCCGGAGGTTATAGGCTCAAAAGAACCGCTAAACTGAATTCGGTATGACGCGTCGTCGTCATTCGGAGTCCTGCCCTCGATTCGCAGCACCAGGTCTTCGCGTTGACGAAGATAAATGCCTTTCTGAATCTGCGCCGCGCTCCCGGCATACACCGTAAACTTCAAAAGCGGCCGCATGCCGGCGAACGTAAAAACGTCGATGTCGCCGTTCAAATTACTGCTGTCGACTGTGATCAGCACATCGCCTGGCGTGCCGGTGAAAGCATAGAAATGATCAGTGAGGCGCGCATCACCAATGTCGCGCGCCGGTATGGTGCCGCTGACTTCTTTCCCCCGCACGGGGCTCGGCCAGGCAACATCGGTTGACTGCGCCTGAACCCCCGCACCAAGCGACGGCAACAGAAACAGCGACAGGGCTAACGCGAATCCAAATATTTCTGCTCGATGAGTTGTGCGCATTATTCAGCTTGGATAGAGACGTGCTGTATTGACCTGTTTGGAATACCGCCTTCAGGCGGGTCCTTAACGTAGCAAATAAACTGCCCGCCTTAAGGCGATACTCCAAATCAATTTGCCGCCGGCGCCGGTCAGTCCAGGGAGCGTAAGAATATCAGATTTGCGCGTAACGCGGGAACGTGCACCTCAAGGATCATAGCATCCCAATTTGTAGCGCAAACTGTCAGTTTGCGATGTTGAGCAGCAGTCACCGCCCGCGCAAACTAACAGTTTGCGTTACAAAAATCACCTCTGGCTACCTTCACTGCGTATCTCCAATGCACGCAATTTTTCTGCTATTCTCACCACATGACAAGGCATTACTGCTTCCGCTTCTCGCTCCTGTTTTTCCTCTCTTTTTTCTTTGCGGCGATCAATACCAGCGCTCAAGGCTGGACGACCAGGCTCGATAAGTCCGTTCGCTTTTATCAAACAACCGATCTCGGTGTGTTGTTAGTCGGCACCGAAAAATCGCTTTACGCGGTGGACGCACAAAACGGAGAAACGCTTTGGCGACGCAAAGATGTTTCGCTCGACGAAACAGACGTCGCTGCGGTACCAGGCTCTGACTTGCTCCTGGTGAGTTTTCAAAAAGGCGAACAAACGCGACTGGAAGCTGTCGACCTGATGACGGGGGACAGCATCTGGCGTAGCAACAAACTGCGTGGGGCAGTTATGCAGATGGCGATCGACGCTGACGCAAACCTTCTGGCGGTTGTGCTGGCGAAGGACGCCCGCGCTCATGCTGACGACGGGTTTAAACGCCATCCCTTGCTCCACATGTTAGATCTCAGCTCAGGTCGTGAGATTTGGAAAAACGAGATCAGCGAAGTGGAAATGATGCCCTCGCGCTGGCCAGCAAACGGCGGCGACGACGTCGACTTCACTTTTGATAACTATCATCCACCGGTGTTTGTTGACGACCGGATTTACACCTTTTATGACGGACTCACCTCGTTCGATGCACGTAGCGGGAAATCGCGGCTGCGCGAGCATTACCGCGTCAACGAAAGTGGTTTAGCGCTTACGGAAGCTGCACCTATTTTTGACGCAGACGTGATTTACAGTTCGGGTCGCGGGCACGTTCGCGCCATCTCACGACAAACTGGCGATACCATCTGGGAAGCCAATGACCTCGGCCTGACGCCCGAGATGATACTGATTGGCGCCGTGTTGTATGTGCGAACCGGCGGCCAGTTCACGCGTTTCAAAGATGGTGACACAGTCGAGCGTGGCCCCTACGGCGTGAGTGCCATTGATACTCGGAACGGCAAAGTTTTGTGGCGCTACAAAGGCGCCGACAAAGGAATTACAAATTTGGTATTGCCCGATGCTGCAACCATCGTCATCGCCGATCGCGATGATCTAATCCTTATCGATGCGCAAACTGGCAAGCGCCGCGCTCGCGCTAAACATGGAGTCGAACGGGCGGCCTTCGGTCTTCTCAATGAAAGCGGTGCAGTCGTCGTGGGCGGCCAGTCTGAGATTGCTGCATTTGATTTGGATTCAACTACTCCGCGCGAGCTCTGGCGTGCACGCCATACGCCTCCGGGACGAGGCGTCTTTCGCACGGTCGCGGCAATAGCGGCGCGGGCTGCTTCACTTTACTTTCGCTACGGCGGCACCGCCACCACCGCTTTTCGCGGACTGCAGGTGGCGCGTGCGGTTGGTGGACTTAGTTGGTCAGGACTAACGGCTCGCGCCTCAGTAAACTTGCAAGCGCTGGCAACAAATTCAGCGCGCAACTACGCGCGCTCGTATGCGGCATCGCGGTTCAGGCAATTCGGAATGATTGCCCGCGTTAGAGAGCGCGTGGCCGCAGGTACGCCTTCGGCTCCATCGCCGGCGGACCTGGTGCGACGCCGGACGGTTGACGTCGATGAACGCTTGCTCGATCGCATCGATCCGGCGCATCAGCTCGATCGGCTGGCTCGTTTTCTTTGGCATCGCGACCGGCTGGCGGCGCTGCGTGGCAATTGGATGTACTTCTACACGGATCTAAAAGGCGTGGATGGAAACGGATTGGCCGGAGTGAACATTCATACGGGCCGCACGGATCGCGCGATTCGCTTGCGTGAACTCGATGAACGATTCATCTCGGATGAAGCGCTCGGACTGATGTTCGTTGCCAACGGCAACCGCCTGACTGCATCTCCGCTGAATGTTCGCTAGTTGAATGCAAGCAGCTGTTTCGCCTAAGGACGCTCAAGGTCAGGCTGGGAGCGCAGGCATCTTGCCTGCTCTGCTCCGTGGCTACGAAGCTTGCAGGCAGGATGCCTGCGCTCCCAGCCTAAGTAGCCTTTGTAATTGAGTTGCGAGACTCATTACTACAGTGGCAGGCGCAAGAGTGCTTCACAGCCGCGGTGGTCGCTGCGGTTTTCCAGCGTTAGGGTGCCGCCGTGAGCCTCGGCAATCTGGCGAGAGAGCACCAGGCCGATGCCTGACCCGGTTGCTTTCGTCGTAAAGAACGGAACGAAAAGATTTGCGGTATTCGCGAGTCCGGGGCCTTCGTCGCTGATTCGAACTTCAACCTGCCCGTTCGTCTGTGACCAGCTAACGCCGACGGCTCCGTTCGTTTCCATCGAAGCGTCGACGGCATTTCTAATCAGGTTGATTAGCAGCTGCTCGAGTTGCACGTCGTCACCTCTGATCACAACCTCGGGCGCATCTGCGATCCTGACCGGCAGACGCGTTTCCAAACTCGCCACCCGCCGTACGAGTGAACCGATGTGCAGCGGTTCAAATTGCGGTTGCGGCAGTCGGGCAAGTTTCGAATAAGACTCGACGAACCGCGCCAGGGAATCGGCGCGCGATGAAATGACTTCCAGGCCGCGATGCATGTCGTCGCCCCAGTCGGGCGGCCGCGGCTCACGCGTTAATAAATCCGCCAGACTCCCGGCCACTGACTTGATCGGTGCCAGTGAATTATTCAATTCGTGGCCCAACACGCGCAGCAGGCGCTGCCACGCCGTGCGTTCCTCTTCGCGCAACGTCTTACTTAAATCCGTCAAGACCAACAACTGGTGTTGAGCCCCACCTTCGCGAAAGGTGCTACGGCGAACGTCCCAGCGGCCGAAGCCACCCGGAAAAACCATCTGCATGGTGTGCGGACCGCTGCCATCGGCTCGCTCGAGACAAGGGGCCAGGCCTAACTCACTGCTGGTGCGGCCGAGCAACCTCGTCGCCGGTTGGGCCAACAGCCTTTCTCCAGCACGATTTACTAATTGCAGTTGCTGCTCGCCATCGAAAGCGAAAACAGCGACGTCAATTTCAGCCATCACCGTTCGCAATAACGCGGTAGCTTCCAGCGCCCCGATTCGCTGCTCCCGCAACGTTTGGCCGAGATCGTTCACTTCGATCATCACTTCGCCAAGGGCGTCGCCTATGGCCGCGCGCCGTCCACGAATTGAGTAATCGCCTTCGCGTAGGGCTGCCAGAATGTTTGAAAGTGTTTGTAGCGGGCGAACGATCCGCTGTTTGAGGTTGAACGCGATGCTGAGCCAGAAGATGACGAGGAAGAGATCAATCGTCCATTGGACCCGTGCCGTATAGCCGCCAAACCAGAGCAGAAACACGCTGAGCGCGACTGCGGGAAAACCGGCAGCCAGCGACAGGACCGTTACGCGACGTTCAAACTTAATTCGGCGTCCCGGCATTAGTGCCGGATCGAGAGTGGTGAGTGGCGAAGGATGCTTGACGGGTTTAGGGGTGGTCTCCACGCTTGGTATGATAACGCAGGGATGTTTGGAGTACCGCCTTCAGGCGGGTTCTTCGGTGCGTAAGAAAACCCCCGCCTGAAGGCGGTACTCCAAACGAAGTTACGACAACCCGTACTTTTGCAGGCGACGATAGAGAGCACTGCGACTCAAGCCGAGCGCTTCGGCGGCCCGATTGGCGTTCCCTTCAAATCTGGCCAGCGCCTTGGTGATCAGAATCCTTTCCGCTTCTTCCAGGCTCATTTCTTCCAGACGAGAAGATAGCCGCGCATCCGGCTTTGTTTGCAGCGCGAGATCGAACGCAGTAACAACGTTACTTGAACTCATGAGCAGCGCGCGCTCAACTACGTGGTCCAGCTCTCGCACATTGCCGGGCCAGGCGTGTGCTCGCAGGGCGTCGAGCGCCTGCGGAGTAAACGTCATGGCACCGCGACGATAACGTTCGCTGTGCTGTTTCAGAAAGTATTCCGCCAAAGGCGCAATGTCGTCGCGCCGCTCGCGCAACGGCGGCAAATGAATCTCTACCGTATTCAGCCTGAATAACAGATCCTGCCGAAACCTTCCCTGCGAAACTTCTACGTGCAGATCGGCATTCGTTGCCGACAGCACGCGGACGTCGACCTTGCGGGTCTTGGACGAACCGACGCGTTCGAATTCGCCGGTCTCCAAAACGCGCAGCAGCTTTGGTTGCAGTGTGAGCGGTACATTCCCGATCTCGTCGAGGAATAAGGTGCCGCCGTCGGCGAGCTCAAACCGTCCCACCCGATCTGCACGAGCGTCCGTGAAGGCTCCACGCACGTGGCCGAAAAGTTCACTCTCGAAAACGCCTTCAGCTAGCGCACCCGCATTGAGTGACACGAGTGGCTTGGCCGAACGCGCGGAGGTCAAATGCAAAGCGCGCGCAATGACGCCCTTGCCAACGCCGTTTTCACCGGTGATTAGAACGTTAGCATCCGCCGGGCCGATGCGTTCGACGATCTTCAATACTGACTTCATGGCAGCGGATTCGGCGACGATATCTGGCTGCTTTGCGCTGTCGCGAAGGGTCAAGTTCTCCGCTTCCAGCCGCTGCCCCCGACGCAAGGCGTTCGCAAGTTCAACCTGGGTGCGCACCACCGCCAATAGCCGCGCGTTATCCCAGGGCTTTTGAATGAAATCGCGCGCGCCCCGTCGCATGGCCTCGACCGCCAGATCGACGCTGCCCCACGCAGTCATCACCACCAAGGGCAACGTAGGATCGACACCCTGAATTCTGGTGACCAGATCCAAACCTTCACTGCCGGAGGTCGTATCGCGCGCGTAATTCAAATCCATTAGCACGACATCAAGGTCTTTTGTATTGACTGCGTGGAGCACGTCGGCGGGCGAAGACGCGGTTTCAATGTCGAAGCGGTTGGCCTTCAACAGGAGACGCAGGGCGGCGAGCACGTCGGTTTGATCGTCGGCGATTAAGATTCTCGGCATTGATTACGAAAGGCTATCACAACACGAGACCACTGGAGGCTTACCCGGTGGCGACCTAATTTCAGGTTCTCTGTGCAGTCTCTGTGTGCTCTGTGCCTCCGTGGTGAATGAACTGGCAAGATAACATCAACCCCAGAGACACAGAGGACACTAAGACGGCACAGAGAATTCACAACTATTCAGTCCGCAACGCGAGCAGCGGATCCACGTGACTGGCCCTAAGCGCGGGCAGCAAACAAGCCAAAAGCGCCACTGCCAGAAGCAATCCCGTGATACCGATAAAAGTAAGCGGATCGTTAGCACTGACGCCAAACAACATCCTGGTCAGCAAACGCGTAAGCGCGAACGCCGCCAGCAGGCCCAGCGCTACACCGCTCAACGCCATCTTCATCCCGTGACTCAACACCAGCTGTAACACATCGCGACGTTGCGCACCCAGCGCCAGCCGGATGCCGATTTCCTGAGTACGTTGGCCCACCAGGTACGAAACAACGCCGTAGATACCCAGGCTCGCCAGCAACAATGCCACACCCGCAAATGAGCCGAGCAGAATCATCGAGAAGCGATGCTGCGCGAGCGTTGCCGCAATCACCTGGTTGAGCGTCTGCGGATTTGAAATCACGTTCTGAGGGTTCTGACTCTCCACCGTGCGGCGTAGAGCGTTGAAAAGCTCCGGTCCTGATCCAGACCCGTTTGAACGCACTACGACGCCGGCGCCAAGCGGCAGATTGTTGTCAGACAAGCCACGAAACGGCACATAGACTTGAGATTGAAGCGACTGCGACTCGTCTGACGCAATGCTCCATTGCTTGACGTGTGCCACCACACCGACGATCTGCGCGGGCTGATCGTCACCGAGATGTAGCCGCTGGCCGATTGGGTTTTCGTTGCCAAAGTATTGGCGCGCAAACGCCTCATCAACGACCGCCACCGGTGTCGCTCGCTCGTCGTCCCGCGGCGTAAAAAATCGGCCCTGCTTCAAGGGGATACCCATCGCATCCAGGTAACCAGTATCTACGCGATAAATGAGCGCCATGTTCATTTCGCTTTGGCTCGCCGGTTTCGGCTGTCCATCGATCCAAAAGAACAAATCATCTTCGCCCTGCAACGGCGCGGCGCCGGCTGAAAACGAACTGGCGACGACGCCGGGTGTGGCGTTTATTTTGTCGCTTAAGTCGCGGAACGTAGCGCGCACCGCATCGCTCGTCGCCGAACCCATGGCGGGAGACAGATTCAAGGCGAAGGTCAAGGTGTTATCCGGTCGAAAGCCCGGATCGACTTTCCAAAGTGCTGTCAGGCTGCGAATCATAAGGCCGGCGCCAATCAGCAGCACCAGCGCCAACGACATTTGCACCGCGACAAACACTCCCTGGGCGCGTGCGCGACCGCTGCTGGCTCCGCGTCCGCCTTCTTTCAAAGCTCCGGTCATACGCCAGCCTGAAGTCTTCAGTGCCGGCGCCAGACCGGAAGCAATTCCGGTCAACAATGAGATCGCGAGTGCAAACAGCAGGACGCGTTCATCGAGCCGGACCTCCTCAGCGCGTGGCAGCGCGGTCGGCAAGACAGCAAGCGCGAGCTTCGTGCCCCAGGCGGCGAGGAGCAGTCCGAGTGCGCCGCCCAACAAACCGAGCACAGCGCTTTCGGTTAACGACTGGCGCAACAGACGGCTGCGGCCGGCGCCGAGCGCTGAACGAATTGCAAACTCGCGCGCGCGACCGGTGCTGCGCGCCAGCATCAGGTTACTGACGTTGACGCAGGCGATCAGCAAAACAAAACCGACGGCGCCGAGCAGCGTCCAGAGAATAGGTTTGACATCACCGACCATCGTCTCTTTCAGCGAAATGATTTTCGCACCGTTGTTTCTGTTAGTCGCCGGATAGAGCTGCGCCAGTTGCTGCATCAGACGCGACAAATCCGCTTGCCCTTGTTCAATCGTGACGCCCGGTTTCAGCCGGCCAATTCCGTGCAGACCCAACGCCGCCGAGCGACTCGTGAGCGCGCGATTGCCCCACTGTCCGATCGGCACAAACACGTCACCGCGAACTCCAGGTAAACCCGAGGGCACAACGCCGATGACACTGTAGTTTTTATCGTCGAGTGTAATTCCCTTCTGCAACACGTCGGACGCGCCGCCAAACTTTCGCTCCCAAAGGTCATGGCTAATGACGACGGCTGGACCCGCGCCAGCCTCGTCCTCGCCTGCGACAAAACCGCGACCGATTTCCGGGTTCACGCCTAATGCCGTGAAATAGTCAGCGGTAACGAACCGACCCGTCACTCTTTCCGGTTCTCCAGCGCCGATTAGGCTGAAACTTGCGGAACGAGAAACTGCCATCGATGCGAACGTTTGATTTTGCTGTTGCAAGTCGCGAAAGTTTGGATACGGCATCGCGCCGGTTTCGAAGTTTGGTTTGCTCTGATGAAAAGTGACGAGCTGATCAGGCTGCGGGTATGGCAATGGATTCAGCAGCACGCCGTTAACGACAGAAAAGATCGCGGTGTTGGCGCCAATGCCTAATGCAAGTGAACAAATCGCCACGATCGAGAAAGCCGGTTGGCGCCACAATCCTCGTAATGCATAACGGAGGTCCTGAATGAGTCTATTCATCGCTTCTCCTTATTCGTAACGCAATGCGCTCAACGGATCGAGACGCGTCGCTCGTCGCGCGGGGATGTAACAAGCAAGCAACGCCACGACCGTCAGCAATGTTGTTACCGCCGCAAAGGTGATCGGGTCTTTTGTAGTTACTCCAAACAGGAGGCTTGAAATAACGCGCGTCAGTGCAAAGGCGCCGGCGAGTCCAATGCCCAGCCCCAGCAGAACCAATTTGAAACCCTGGGAAACAATCAGGCGCAACACGTCGCCCCTTTGGGCGCCCAGGGCCATGCGTATGCCGATTTCATTGGTGCGTTGGGCCACGGTGTAACTCATCACGCCGTAGAGTCCGACTATAGTGAGCACCAATGCGACGCTCGCGAAAATCACGAGTAAGGTTGCGTTAAAGCGCGGCGCCGCCACCGTTGCCGAAATGTATTCGTCCATCGTCTTCACATTGAACACGGGCAATTCCCTGTCCATGGAGTGCACTTCGTTCTGGACAGCGGTGATCAGCGCCTTGGGATCGCCCGTAGTGCGCACGACGATGCTCATTTGATTGAAAGGAACTTGTGCCTGCGGGACAAAGTAGCCGGCCCTAAGCTCGGAGCTGAGATTGCGATTCCTAACGTCACCAACTACACCGACGATTTCCCGCCAATCAGCCTCCTTCTCAGTCGTCGAGATGCCGGGTTTCAGGCGTTTGCCAATCGGGTTTTCTCCGGGAAAGTACTGTCGCGCAAACTCCTGATTAATGATGATCGTTCCCGGAGCGTTAACGCTGTCGCGCTGGGTGAATACACGCCCGCTCACGAGCGGGATTCCCATGGTTTTGAAGTAGTCGTCACTGACGGCGAAGAAATCCGCTGAGGGCTGATCTCCTTTGGCGACCGGCCGGCCGTCAATCGCAAACGAAATTCTAAACATGTCTCCGCTGAGCGGTAACGGAATGATCGAGCTTGCGGAACGAACCCCGGGCAAGGCCTGCACGCGCGTTACCAGGTCGCGATAGAACGGATCTTGTTTCTCGGTTGGATACTTGACGTCAGGAATGCCGACCGCGAAGGTGAGCAAATTTTGAGACTCGAAGCCGGGGCTCACATTTCGCAAACGCCAGAGACTTTGAATCAGCAGGCCCGCACCAACCAATAGAATCACCGCAATCGCCAGCTCGGTAACTACCAGCACACCACGGACTCCATTACGTCGCGCTCCCTCGCCGCCGCTTCGCCCGCCTTCTTTCAACGACTCGGTCAGTTCAGTCTTGGATGAGTGGAGTGCGGGCACCAGGCCGAAAACGACGCCCGTGAGCACCGACACGCCGAGAGTGAAAATCAGCACACGCCAGTCAAGCCCAACCTGCAGCGCGCGCGGAATGCTTTGCTTGCCGAGCGCCACGAGGAGATCCGACCACCAGATCGCGAGCACTAAGCCTAAGGCGCCGCCCGCCAGCGAGAGCACCACGCTTTCAGTAAGCAACTGTCTGATCACTCGCATGCGGCTCGCACCCAAGGCTGCACGGATGGCCATTTCTTTATGACGAGTCATAGCGCGCGCCAGCAGCAGGTTGGCCACGTTTGCGCAGGCAATCAGAAGCACACATCCGACGGCGCCCAGCAGGATCAGTAAAGTTGGACGTATGTCGCCTACCAAAGCCTCGAGCGTTGGTTCCACACCGATGCTACGATGCAAATTCTTGTCAGGATATTGCTGCTCAAGACGCGCGCCGATTTGCGTCATCTCCGCCTGTGCCTGTTCTTTGGTGACGCCGGGCTTGAGACGACCGATGACGTTCATATAGTGGGCGCCGCGCTCGTCGGTAATCGGATCTTCGCCTTCCCTGTCTACGGCGACCGTCGTCCACAACTCAACCGGATCGTTTTGCACGGGAAACTGGAATGCGCGCGGCATCACGCCGACAATCGTATACGGTTTCGCATCAAGCACGATCGATTGACCGATAACGTTGGGATCGGCATTAAAGCGCCGCTGAAATAAGTCCTGACTCAGAATTACCACGCGGCCGTTCTCGCTCGGCTTGTCTTCGTCAGGCAGGAACCCGCGGCCAATCACAGGCGATACCTGGAGAATCGGAAACATGTCTGCGTTAATCACCGCCCCCTGCAAACGCGCCGAATCACCGCGGCCGGTGAGGATGAAGTCGTTCGTGTGATAACTGGACAGATGCTCGAAGACGTGGTTCTGATCTCGCCAGTCAACGAAATTTGGATACGATGCCGATCCGCGTTTGGAGCCACGGATGGAATCAGTTTCCCAAACGTTCATTAACGATTCAGAATGCGCAAACGGTAAGGGCCGTAAGAGGACGGCGTTGACGACACTGAAGATTGCCGTGTTAGCGCCAATGCCAAGGGCCAGCGCGATAGTCGCCACGATGCTGACGCTGGGCGCCTTGAGCAACATGCGAATTCCGTAACGTAAGTCCTGCCAGAGTAATTCCATGATAGTTCTCCTGATACTGGGACCGCGGGCGTCCCGCCCGCTCTTTTTGTAACCCCGTTTGTTTGCGTCGGCCTCGACGCCATCCAACCTAAGCAAACTGTCAGTTTGCGTTGCACCTACTCCGCGCCTGAGACGTAGCCAGCCGCTAACGCTGAGGCGGACGGGACGCCCGCGGTCCCAGTGTCGCAGTCCCAGTTACTCCGCAGTCAGTGCCACCAACGGATCGACGCGCGTTGCCTTACGCGCGGGCAAATAACAGGCGAAGAAAGCCACGACGGCGAGTAACAGCGGTATCGCCACGTAGGTCGTCGGGTCCGTGCTGGTAACTCCAAAAAGCAAGGACGTCATTAAACGGGTCAGTGCAAACGCGACCGCCAGACCGATCGCGATGCCGGCCACGGTCAGCGTCATCCCTTTCGCCAGTACGAGCCTGAATATGTTTGAGCGTTGCGCTCCCAGCGCCATGCGCACGCCGATCTCCTGGGTGTGTTGCACGACGAAATAAGCAAGCACGCCGTAAATTCCGAGTGTCGCCAGCAAGAGGGCCAAACCGGCGAATATCGCCAGCAAAGTCATACCGAGCCGGCGTGAGGCGGTTTCTTCGCCGAGCATCTCGTCTAACGTCCTGATATTTGAAATTGGCTGATCCGGATCGACCTGGTGAATTTCATTGCGGATGGCCGCCACCAGATTCAAAGGATCGTGGGCGGTGCGCACTACGAGGTCACGCGGCGCATAGAAATCCCTCGTGCTCTGCTGATAAGGAAAATACATTTCCGACTTCACTGCCTCGTCAACGCCCATCTGGCGCACATCTCCGGCGATGCCCACGATCGTGATCCAGGTAGGGTTCTCACGCGGATCACCCAGCGCGAACCGTTTACCGAGTGGGTCTTCGTTCGACCAATACTGGTGCGCCATGGTTTCGTTAATGATCGCTACACGCTGCGATTGTTCGTTATCGCCCTCGGTAAACGAACGTCCCCGCTGCAGAGGAATCCCCAACGTCTTAAAGTAGTCAGGACTAATTTGACGATGATTCGCGTCGTATGAAAGTCCACCCGAGGTCAGCTGCTCCAGCGTACGGCCCTCAGGTATAAAGCCACTCGTACCGCCCTTCCAGGCCAGCGGGATACTTGTCGTGTAACCAGCGGAGACTACGCCCGGCAAAGCTTTGACTCGCTCGAGCGTCTGTTTATAGAAAATGCTGCGTTGCGGAGCATCGGGGTATTTGTTGTCCGGTAAGACCGTGCGCAGCGTGAGAACATTAGCCGGCGAGAGACCGGAATATTGTTCGCGCAATTTTAGAAATGTTTGAATCAACAGACCCGCACCTACGAGCAGGACCAACGCGAGTGCGATTTCCGAAACCACCATGGCGCTGCGTAAGCGGTTGCCGCCGGCGTTCAAACCCGTCCGACCTCCGCCCTGCTTCAAAGCCGCATTGAGATCGATGTTTGACGTTTGGAATGCCGGCGCCAGGGCAAACACTACGGTAGTAAACAGAGTGATCAGGAAGGTAAAGAGCAGCACTTGAGGATCGAGGCTCAGTGTGGTTGAACCGACGAGCCCTTCCGGAATGAGGTTGTTAAGGAAAGCGAAACTCCACCACGCCAGCACCAGGCCACAAATCGCGCCCACAGCAGACAGCAACAAACCTTCAATCAGCAACTGACGCACAATGCGCAGGCGGCTTGCACCAAGCGCAGCACGCACCGCCATCTCACGCTGCCGGCTGGCCGCCCGTGAAAGCAGCAGATTAGCGATGTTGGCGCACGCAATGAGCAGGACAAACGCGACTGCGACTGACAACACGAGCAAGGGCCGTCGCACGTCTCCGGCAAGCTGTTCGCGCAGCGGCATGACGTAAGCGCCCAGCCGCCCTGCCGAGTCGGGATTGTCTCGCGCTATGCGTTGTTGGATGGTTTGGACTTCGGCGTTAGCCTGCGTCACCGTTACGCCAGGCTTCAGGCGCGCGATGACCTTAAGATAATGACTGTTGCGCCAGGTCAACTGCTCGGGTGTTAACGCGATCGGTACCCACAGCCCGACTTTGTTATCCAGGAAATGAAAGCCGGCAGGCATCACGCCGACTACCGTATATTTTTCACCATCGAGGAGTAGTTGACGGCCCACGATACTCTGGTCGCCGCCGTACCGTTGCTGCCAAAGATTGTGACTGAGCACCACGACGTTACTGGCGCCCGCTTTGTCTTCGTCAGCAGTGAACCCGCGACCCGGCGACGTTTGCACTCCGAGCAACGGTAATAAATTCGCGGTGACGCCATAGGCTTCGACTTTTTCCGGCTCGCCGTCGCCCGTCAGGTTATAACTGCGCGTATCGAGCGCCGCCATGTCAGTAAACGATTGGCTCTGGTTCTTCCAATCAGCGTAATTGGCGGGTGCCGGCGTGTTTCGCGGAAACCCGGCGTACGACGCATCCTCCCAAATCATGACCAGGCTATCAGGGTCAGCGAACGGCAGGCCGCGCAGCAAGACAGCATTGACCACGCTGAAGATTGCCGTGTTGGCGCCAATGCCAAGTGCCAGCGTGACCACGGCAATGCCGGTGAACGCGGGTCGTTTGAGTAAGCTGCGGAACCCGTAGCGAAAATCTTTTAGTATCCGATCCATAATCCCCCCTAACTGTCTTGCCTTATTCGTATCTAAGCGCGATAAGCGGATCTACCTTCATCGCGCGACGTGCCGGTATCCAACACGCGATTCCCGCGACGACGAGCGGCAACACAGCGATGAATACGAACGTCAATGGATCTGTGGGTGTCACGCCGAACAACAAAGTCGTTAACCATCGGGCCGTGATCACTGCCGCAATGATGCCGAGCACCACGCCTGTCGCCGCCAACTTCAGCCCCTGCGCCATGACCAATTTCATGATGTTTGCCGGCGGCGCGCCCAGCGCGATTCGCAGACCCAGTTCACTCGTGCGCTGCGCGACGGCGTAAGCCATCACTCCGAAGATGCCTAAAGCACCTACGATCATTCCCAACGCCGCTAGCCAGTTCAGCAAAACCGCATTGAATCGCGGCCGCGCCAATTGCGCGTTCGCCAGCTCCTCCATCGACGCGACCCGACTAACAGCTTGATTCGGATCCAGCGCGCCGACTTCACGACGAACGAGCGCGACAGCGTCAGCTGGTTTCAGGTTTGTACGCACCGCAAAGTGATTCAGGCTCGGTGTGCTTTGCAGATGAGGCACATACAGATCGTGCCGCGAAGTTTGCAACTCGCGGTAACGCACGTCACCCACAACGCCGACAATCGTGCGCCACTGCTCCTCGGGATCGGCTGGGTCGAGTTTCAGCCTTTTGCCAATTGCAGTCGCGACTGAACCATAAAAACGCCTGGCCATCGTTTCACTGACAATCACAACTCGCGGGTTCTCCGCCTTATCTTCGGCGTCGAACTCGCGTCCGGCTTTAAGTGGAATTGAAAACGTGCGGAAGAAGTGAGGCGTTATTGACTCATAATTCAAGAGCGCATTTTGTCGCGACTCATCCAGCGATTGCCCTTCGAAGGCGTAGGGAAAATCGAAGCCGACTATTCCCTCGAGCGGCCGAATTAAAACGCCGCTGGCTGCGATGACGCCGGGTTGGGCTTCCAGGCGTTCGACTAATTGGCGAAAGAACTCGCGCCGCGCTTCGACTTTTCGGTATTGAGGGCCGGTGAGCCGCAACTGCATCGACATCACCTGATGCGGGTCGAAGCCGAGCGGCACGCGTTTCAAATTGACGAACGTGCGCAACACAAGAGTGGCGCCGGCTAACAATACGATCGTCAGCGCCACTTCACCGACGACGAGTGCGCCACGCAAGCGATTGGCGCCGCGCCCGCTGATGAGACGAGCGCCGGCCTCGTTAATGGTCTCATTAAGATTGACGCGCGAAACAGATAACGCGGGCAGCAAACCAAAGATCGCAACCGTCACCACTGTGCATAACAAGCTGACTACGAGCACCGTGGCATTGAGACTTACATCTTCGAGGCGTGGCAGATCGCCTGGCGCAATCGCCTTCAGCAGTTCGACCAGCCAGTAGGCCAGCAGTATTCCAGCGACACCGCCCGCGAGCGCCAGTGCCAAACTTTCGCAGGTCAACTGTCGCGTCAATTGCCAGCGACTCGCGCCTAAAGCGGCACGCACCGCCAGCTCCTTGCGCCGCGACGTCGCGCGCGCCAGCAGCAGGTTCGCAACGTTGGCTGACGCTATTAGCAACAGCAAACCGGTCGCGACAAACAGGGCCCAGAGCGCAGACTTCGCACTGCCAAACAGGTGGTCCGGCAGTGGCGTGAGCACAGCACGGTAACCACTCGCTTTCGTCTCAGGATGCGCGGTGGCTACGCGCGCGATAACTGTGTTTAGTTCGGCTTCAGCTTGCGCGAGACTTACACCCGGTTTCAATCGACCGATCGCCTGAAGGTACGTTGCGCCCCTGCTCTCACGCGCGCGCGGGTCCATCCCGGCAAGCAGCGGCTTCCACAGGTCAACCCCTTTGGGAAACTCGAAATCAGCGGGCATCACGCCAATCACAGTGAAGGCCTGCTGATTCAAAGTGATCGACTGCCCGACGATCTGCTTGTCCGCATTAAAGCGATCGCGCCACAGTCGGTCACTGATCACGACGATATTGGGCGCGCCTATCTGGTCGTCCGATTCGTTGAAAACGCGGCCGAGCGCTGCTTGCGCGCCGAGTATTGAAAAGAAACTTCCCGATACTCTTGAGCTTTCGAGCTGCACCGGATCACCGCGGCCGGTGAGCACGTAGCCGTAACCGTAAATTGTGGTCGGCATCGCCGCCAGGCTCGTGAAGCTCTGATTCTGAGATTGCCAATCACGAATCTCTGCGATTGAAAGTTCCACGAACGGCGTATCGGCCGTCGTATCTTTCTCCCAGGCAACTACCAAACGTTCCTGCTCGGGAAACGGCAATGGACGCAGCAGCACCGCATAAACAACGCTGAAGATCGCGGTGTTGGCGCCAATACCCAGCGCTAAAGTCAGCACCAGCACCGCCGAAAAGACAGGTCTCTTCAGCAGTGCGCGCAGACCAAAACGAAAATCTTTTAAGAGGGTTGTCATTATCAAAACCTACGGAGCCTGGAGCTTTGTACTTTGGTCTTAGATCTTTGGTCTTTGCCTTTGCCTCTGTGCAACCTCCGTGTGCTCTGTGCCTCTGTGGTGGATTACTTACGCAAACTCACCACAGAGCCACAGAGCACACGGAGGTTGCACAGAGAAGATCAAATTAGGTCACTGCTCAAGGTCCAAAGCCGAGGGCCCACAAAATCAAAGCTCAAAGTTCAAAAACCAAAGTTCAAAGTTCGATCATTCGTAACGCAGCGCTACGAGCGGATCGACTTTCGTTGCGCGCCGCGCCGGTAGATAGCAAGCGAACAGCGTCACGGTAAACAACGCGCCAACGACGATCGCGAACGTCGACAGATCGGTTGGTTGTACTTCAAACAGCAAGCTCCGCAGCAGTCGCGTCAGAGCCACGGCGCCCACTACGCCAAGCACCAGACCGGCAACTCCGAGCGTTAGTCCCTGACGCAAAACCATCTTCAGAATGTCGGAAGGCCTGGCGCCGAGCGCCATCCGCACGCCGATGTAATGTGTTTGCTGGCTGACGGAATATGACACCACGCCGTAGATTCCGATCGACGCGAGCAACAAAGCGATGCCGGCAAAGATGCTGATCAGCAACGCCGGAAACCGGCGCATGAAAGCAGCCGGTGAATCGGAAATGATCTTGTCCATGGCCCGGACGTTAAAAATCGCGACGTCGGATTCGAGGTTACGCGCTTCGCCACGAATTGCATTAGTCAGCGACTCCGGGTCGGCCGTTGTACGTACCACGAGGTTCGCGCCGGGACCGGGAAATCTTTTGAACGGATAGTAGAGAACCGGGCGCAGGGCTTCGTCGAGGCCGCCAATCTTCACGTCGCCAACAACACCGACGATGACATCAGGCTGCGCTTGCGCCGAGCCATAGACCACCTTCCGTCCAATCGGATCGCGGCCGGCAAAGATTTTGTCGGCGGCAGTTTTACCGATAATCACTGCGCCGCCCTGGCTAGTCTGCGCAGCATTCGGCGCCGGGTTCGGCGTGGCGCGGTCGCGGTCGTCAAACATCCGGCCCGCAAGCACCGGCACGCCGAGGGTCTGAAAGTAGGTTTCGTTGACCACCCGCACATTCGCCTCAATTTCCTGGCCCGGCGGCGGCACGGGATCGCCTTCGATAGTGAATCTGGTGGTGTTGCCGCCCTGCAGCGGGAGGATGTCGACATTGCCTGAGGCTTTCGTTCCCGGCAGTGCATCGACTCGTTGTTTCAGCTGGTCGAAGAACTCGATCAGGCGATTCGCATCGGTAAACTTCGCCGGCGGCACAGCCACAGTGAGTGTCAGCATCTGCTCGGTATTAAACCCGACGTTTGATTGCAGCAGGCGCAGCAGACTCTTCATCAAGAGTCCAGCGCCCACGAGCAACACCACCGCCAAAGCAATCTCCGACATAACTAGAGCGCTGCGAAGTTTGTGGCCCGAGCTTCCGGTCGTATTTCTTCCGCCTTCCTTCAACACTTCATTTAGATCCGGACGCGACGACTGCAGTGCGGGCGCGAGCCCAAACACGATTCCTGTCAGCAACGACAGCCCAAACGAGAAGAGCAAAATCGTCTTGTCAATTTGCAGCGACCGGAGAAATGGCAACGCGTTGATCTGATTGTCGGGCAGCATAGCGACCACTCCACCAACTCCCCAGTAAGCGATCAGCAAGCCCGCCAAACCGCCCACCACGGAAAGCAGCACGGCTTCGGTCAGTAGCTGACGAATGACACGCCAGCGGCTGGCGCCGAGCGCGGCGCGAATGGCAACCTCCTTTTGTCGTGTCAACGAACGAGTGAGCAATAGACTGGCGACGTTGGCGCACGCTATCAACAAGACGAAGCCAACGGCGGCAAGGAGAACCAGCAGGACGGGTTTCACTTGTCCCACAACTGTTTCCTGGAGAGGCGTAACCTTTAACGCGGTTCCTGCATGAGAGGCTGCGTTTTCCTGTTCGATGCGTTTCGCGATTACGCTCAACTCCGCCTGGGCCTGTGCGGCAGTAACGCCGGGTTTGAGCCGACCAATAAGATTGGTGCCGTGGAGTCCGCGTCGCGTGCGTTGCGAATCAGTCGGCTGGTACGGTCGCCACATGTCGGCATTTCGTAAGGCGAACTGAAAACTTGCAGGCAGGACGCCCACGATGGTGTAGCTGTCGCCATTAAACGTAATCGGTTTGCCCACGATGCCCGGATCGGCTCCGAACGTTCGCTGCCACATGCCGTAGGTCAGCACCACTACGCGCGGTCCTCCCGGCTTGTCGTCGCCTTCCTGAAACGTGCGGCCGAGGTAAGAGTCAACGCCAAGCACTGAAAAGAAATTCGCGGTGACGCCGGGCGCAAACACTCGTTGCGGTTCGCCAAATCCGGTGACGATTCCGCCGCCGCCCGTGTACGCGGCTAGACCTTCGAGTACCTGGTTCTTCTGATAGTCCTCATAATCAGGATAGGAAAACTCGCGTTGCGCAAATTGCTTTTGCGGCGTCACCTCAAACAGGTGATAGAGCTTGTCGGGAGACTTGTAAGGCAGGCCGCGCAGCAGCGCCGCGTTGACGACCGTGAAGATTGCCGTGCTGCCGCCAATCCCGAGCGCGAGCGTCAGCACCGCGATTGCCGTGAAGCCGGGTTTCTTCAGCATCGTTCGAACTGCGTAGCGTAAATCTTGTAGCAAGCTCTTCATTGTCGTCTCCTTAGCCTCACTTTTCCGTAACGCAAGCTGTTAGCTTGCGTCCGCTCCTGGTAACGCAAGCTCTTAGCTTGCGTCCGCACCGACGCCACCCAACCAACGCAAACTAACAGTTTGCGTTACGACTGGGACCGCGGGCGTCCCGCCCGCACTTTCCTTGCGACTCCAATCAACCCAAACTAATGGCGGGCGGGACGCCCGCGGTCCCAGTCGCTAACGTTACTCGTATCGCAATGCCGTCAATGGATCGACCTTCGTGGCGCGTCGCGCCGGCAGATACGAAGCGAGCAGTGCCGTTACCAACAGAGCAACTGCAACTATTGCGAAGGTCGCCACATCCGTCGGCCTGACACCAAATAAAAGACTGGCCATGACTCTGGTTATCGCAAACGCACCGGCCAAACCGATTCCGACACCAATCAGCGCCAGTGCCATTCCGTTTCGTAAAACTAACTTCAAGACATCGCCGACCTGTGCGCCGAGTGCTATGCGAATGCCAATTTCCTGCGTGCGCTGCGTAACGTAGTAAGCCGTTACTCCGTAAATGCCGATCATTGCCAGCAGCAGTGCCACACCGGCAAAGCTGCTAAGCAGCAACATCGAAGCGCGTTGCGGTGCGACCGAAGTTGCAAGCACGTCATTCATTGTCTTGACGTTGTAAATCGGTATGCCCTTGTCAACTGAACGTATTTCATTGCGCGCCGCCGCTGCTGCGCTTAAAGGATCGCCATTAGTGCGCACTACCAGCGACATACCGGTCCACCCGGACTCCTGCGCGTAGGGCGTATACATCTGTGCCTGCGGCGCTTCATCGAGCGACCCCTTCGTATCTCCGACCACGCCGACGATTTCTCGTAAAAAATCTTCATCGCGCCAAATTGTTATTCGCTTGCCAATCGGACTCTCGCCCGGCCAGAGTTTTCGCGCCATCGTCTCGTTAACAATGACTACCTTCGTAGCTTTTTCGACGTCCTGGTCTGTAAAAGTCCGACCGGCGACGAGGGGAATTTGTAGGGTTTGAAAATAACCAGGGGTCGCCACGATGTAATGCGCATTGGCCGATTCCTCCGGCGTCGCGGGACGGCCTTCGCGGATATATGACCGGCCGACGCTAAGGCTGTCGCCTCCAAGTGGCAGGCTTAAAACGGCGCCGGCGGACAGGACGCCAGGCATCGCTTTCAATCGTTCAAGTGTTTGTCTGAGTGCCTGAACGCGCGGCTCGCCTTTTGGATATCTGGCTGAGAGGATCGAGAGCCGCATGGTCAGCACGCTCTCCGGATTGAATCCAGGACTCACTTCCCTGAGCTTCATAAAGCTCTTGATGAGCAGGCCGGCCCCGACCAGCAGCATGAACGAAAGTGCCACCTCGGCGACCATCATGGCGCTTCGGAGTCGCTTGTTATGAACGCCACCCGAACCGCGTCCGCCCTCCTTTAACCCGCCGGTCAAATCAACCCGCGAGGCCTGAAGCGCAGGCGCGAGACCGAACACGAGGCCGGTTATGAGGGTGAGCGCGATAGTGAACAAGAACACGCGCGCGTCTGGCCTGATCTCGTCAAAGCGCGGCGCATCCGGCGGGCTGATACTGATAAATAGTTTCGTCAGCCAGAGACTGAGGGTTAAGCCAAGGCCGCCGCCAATCACCGACAGCAACAAGCTTTCGGTCAACAGTTGACGCACCACGCGCCAGCGGCTCGCACCCAGGGCAGATCGTAAGGCGATTTCTTTTTGCCGGCCGGTACTGCGGGCCAGCAGCAGGTTGGCAACGTTGGCGCAGGCAATCAAAAGGACAAACGCCACCGCTCCGAGCAGCAGCAGCAACGCGTTGCGCATTTCACCGACCATGCGCTCCTGAAGATTGAGGACGCGAACGCTCCAACCGCTGTTTGTTTCAGCGTAAGCCTGCGCCAGCCGTTGGTTGATCGTGTCGAGGGACGCCTGCGCTTGCGAGATCGCCACGCCAGGCTTCAAACGTCCGACCACGTTATACGAGCGATTGTCGCGATGCTCTGCGGCAGCATTAGGGGAGAACGGCACCCACACTTCGCTCTCGCTCGGAAAATCAAAGCCTGACGGCATGACACCAACTATCGTGGTGCTCTTGGTTCCGACCGTAACCTTGTTACCAATTACATTTGGGTTGCCGCCAAAGCGCCGCTGCCACAAACCGTAGCTGAGAACGATGACCGGGTCGCGGCCGGGTTGTGAATCATCCGCCTGCAGCACACGTCCGCGAATTGCCGGGGTGCGAAACAGTGGAAAGAAGTCGGCAGTCACACTCGTACCGCGCACTCGTTCAGTTTCTTCGCCGCTGGTTAGCAACGACCCGCCGCTCGCGAACACGGCGAGCTGTTCAAACGACTGGTCCTGTTGTTGCCAGTCGGTGAAGTCAGGAATGGACATGTTGCTTTGGGTTATTCCCTGCCCCGGGTTCATACCCTCAAGCCAAACGATGCGTTCCGATTCCGGAAACGCGAGTGGCCGCAGCAGCACAGCGTTTACTGTGGTGAACATCGCGCTGTTCGCACCGATACCGAGCGCCAGCGTGATAATGGCGATCGCCGTAAAGCCCGGATGTTTCAAAAGCGAGCGAACTCCGAAGCGGATGTCCTGCAGCAGTGTTTCCATGTCTAGAACCTCGTTTTGAACTTTGTGCTTTGAACTTTGTGCTTTGAACTTTGTGCTTTGAACTTTGTGCTTTGAGCTTTGTGCTTTGTCCTTTGAACTTGGCGGGTTTTGCCTAACTGCGAATAAAAACAAAGCTCAAAGTTCAAAGTTCAAAGTTCAAAGCTCAAAGTTCAAAGAAACCAAATCAATCATTCGTACCGCAATGCTTCCAACGGATCGACTTTCGTCGCCCGGCGCGCCGGGATGTAACACGCAAGCAGCGCCACCGCGATCAGTATCCCGGCCACAATCGCGAACGTCCGCGCGTCGGTCGCACTGACCTGAAACAACAGGCTCGTAAGCAAACGCGTGAGCCCGAAGGCCGCTCCCAAACCGATGACAATGCCCAACACTGCGACGCGCATTCCCTGGCCCAGCACCATCCGCAAGACGTCGGCAGTGCGAGCGCCTAACGCCATCCGAATTCCAATCTCTTGCGTCCGTTCGCTGACTGAGAACGAGATGACGCCATAAACACCGACCATCGCGAGGGCGAGCGCAATCGCTGCTAACGAACCCAGCAAGAGCGTCACGAAGCGGCGCTGCGCGACCGAAGTCCGCAGCAGATCGTCCATCGGCGCAATCGCGTAGACCGGCTGCGCGCGATCGATTGCGGCGAGTTCCGCGCGCACGGCAGAAGTAAGGCTCGCAGCCTCCGTCTTCGCCTTGATGACAAAGCCCATACGCGGCCACGACTCCAGGTCCTGTCGATAGGCGATGAACGAAGTTGGCACTGGCGGCTCACTCAGACTCGCATGGCGATTGTCGCCAACAACGCCCACGATCGTGCGCCACCCCGGGTCCTTCGAGCTTTCGCCGATGGCCAGGTGTTTACCGACCGGATCTTCGTTGGGCCAGTAAGTACGCGCCATCGTTTCGTTGATGACGATCACGCGCTCACTTGTCTCGGTATCGGTGTCGGCAAGACCGCGCCCGCGCTTGATGGGAATCTGCAAGGTGGAGAAATAACTCGGGCTAACGATCTGATAGTCCATCGTGATGTTTTCGTCAGCCCTGGGCACCGGCCGCCCTTCCACACGAAAGCCGCGGTTCATGCTCGACCCGGTGAGCGGCAGGCTCATCACCATCCCGGCTGATTCCACCCCCGGTAAATTCCGGAGGTGCTCGAGCACGTTCGTGTAAAACGCGCTACGGCTTTTCGGGTCTGGATATGCCTTCTTGGAAGGGGCGATCTTCGCGGTCAGTACCCGTTCCGGATTGAAGCCGGGGTTAATCTGCGTGACGCGCAGGTAACTAATTGCGAGCAACGCAGCGCCGACCAGTAAAACCTGCGCCAGCGCGATCTCGGTTACGACCAGAAAATTCCGAGCGCCTCGCCGTTGTCGTCCTTCGCTCGCTCTGGCGCCGCCTTCTTTGAGTGAAGTGTTCAGGTTGGTGCGCGTAGCCTGGAAGGCGGGCAATAGCCCGAAGCCGAGTCCGGTCAGCAATGAAATCAGCAACGTGAAGCCCAGCAAACGAAAGTCAACGCTCGCTTCGTTAAGCCTTGGAATATCGCCGGGGCTCAGTTTCACGAAAACGGCCACGGCCCAAAGCGAAACTATTAATCCAGCTAAGCCACCCGCGACACTTAGCAGCACGCTTTCGGTCAACAGTTGTCTGATCAGCCGTCGCCTGGTCGCGCCAACAGCCGCACGAATCGCGATTTCGCGGTCACGCTGCGAGGCGCGCGCCAGCATGAGATTGGCTACGTTCGTGCAGGCGATCAACAAGACAAACCCGACTGCGCCCAGCAGAATGAACAGCATTGAACGCACGTCACCCACAAGCTGTGTGTGCAACGGAATCACGTTTGAACCGAGGCCGGCATTTGTCTGCGGATAGTCCTGCTCCGCCCGGAGCGAAATCGCGGCGATATCCGACTGCGCCTGAGACAAGCTAACGCCGGGTTTCAGCCGCCCAAGCACACTGATGAAGTGCGCATCGCGTTCATGAATCCAATCGTTTGTCGGCACTTGTGAAATCAAACTCATCGGCACAGCGCCACCATTACGGCCCAGCACCCACAACTCCGAGCGGGACGGGAATTGAAAGCCGCTGCTCATGACTCCCACGATGGTGTGCGGAGTTTCGTCGATGATGATGTCGCGGCCGACCACGCTGCGGTCTGCGCCAAATCTTCGTTTCCATAGACCGTCGCTGATCAGCACCAGGTTGCGGTCCTGATGGTTGTCGTCGTCAGCCTCGAAAGTTCGACCGAGCTGCGCATTTGCGCCCAGCAGGTTCATGAAGTTTGAAGTAATCGTGGCGCCATCGATCCGATCCGGTTCCCCGTCGCTGGTGAGATTGAAATTTGCGTAAAACGACGCGGCGAGATCGGTAAAGGTTTTGTTTTGCGTCTTCCAATCAAGGAAGTTTCCGGGTGCGACCGAACGCTGATCGCTGCCCGGCATTGTTTCCCAGAGCGTCACCAGCCGTTCGGGCGACGAGTAAGGCAACGGCCGCAGTACGACTGCGTTGACTACGCTAAAGATTGCCGTGTTGGCCCCGATTCCGAGCGCCAGGGTCACAATTGCGATCGCCGTAAAGCCGGGGCGCTTCAACAGCCCGCGAATGCCGTAACGGATGTCTTTTAAGAGGGTTTCCATGATTAGTTACCACTAGTACTTTGAACTTTGAACTTTGGTCTCTGGTCTTTGAACTTTCCTGTTGAGTGCTAAATGCAAGTCGCCATACGTTCAACTCCAAAGACCTAAGACCAAAGTCCAAAGGCCAAGGCACCAGGTTCAAAGCTCAAAAATCAAGTTCAAAACAATTTATTCGTACCGCAACGCTACCAACGGATTCACCCGCGCTGCCTTACGCGCGGGCAGATAACCCGCTAGTGCCGCCACTGCTGTCAGCGCGATTGCAGCCGTTAACAGGCTGACCGGGTCCCTGGGATTCACGCCGAACAGTTGACTTGAAATAAGGTTTGCGGCGACCAGCGCCGCTGGAATGCCGACCGCTAGGCCAATCGCAACCAACACCAAACTCTCGCGCAGCACCATCCAGGTGATTTGCCCGCGCTCCGCGCCGAGCGCGAGCCGGATGCCAATTTCGTTGGTGCGCCGCACCACCGCGTGGGCCATGATTCCATAAAGACCAACACACGAGAGCAGCAGGCCCAGCAAGCCGAAGAAACTCACGAGCTGCGCAATCAGTTTTTCCTGCTTCAGCGCTTCATCCGTTTGCAGGCGCAGGCTGGTGACATTCAGCACCGGCAGCTTGTCGTTAACCTGAGTGATGGCGTTGCGAACTTCCGCCGCAAGAGCCAACGGATCGCTCGCGGTGCGCAGTTCAATTACGTTGCTGTATGCCTGTTGGTCCTGGACCTGCAGAATTGGGCGAAACACCGTGCGGTCAGCCCTGGCCTTGGCACTGTCGTACTTTGAATCCCCAATGACGCCGACGATTTCGAAGTCGTCCTTGTCGGAGTCGCCTTCAAACGTCAGCCGGCGGCCAATCGGATTCTGGTCGTGAAAAAATGCCTGCGCGAACGACTGATTAACCACCGCGACTTTTGTCGAAGTCGGCGTGTCCTGCAAATTGATTTCGCGGCCCAGCAACAGGGGCACACCCAGCGTGCTACAAAAATCGGGTCCGATGTAAACATCAGACACGTTCATGCTTTCGCCTTTGTTTGGCGTGTAGCCGCGCACCGTGACGCTGCTGTTTGTCGACGTGCCTGCCATCGGGGAATAACTCGCGAGCGTGGCATGGCGCACGTTTGGCAGCGTGCTGAGGCGATCGTAGATCTGCCGGTAGAGTCCGCTAAGCTCTTCCGGTTTGTAGCCGCCGAGGCGGGCATCGACACTGGCAAGCAGTACGTTGTCGCGATTGAAGCCAAGATCCTCTTGCTGGAGTTTCATTAAACTGCGCGCGAAGAGACCGGCGCCCACCAGCAGAATTAGCGACACAGCCACTTGCGCCACCACCAACGTTGAACCCAGATTGAATTTTCGTTTGCGGCCGCGCGCTGTCTTCTCTTTCAAAGCCGAGGTGAGATCGGGCTTGGTCGCCCGCAAGGCCGGCGCTATTCCAAACAAGATGCCGGAGACAAGCGAAATGCCGAGGGTGAACAAAAGAATTGAAGCATCGGGTCTGACGTCGAGCGGTGAAGTGGCGGCGACGCGCGAGACGAGCACGCTAACGCCCCATTGCGCAATCAGCACTCCGGCCACGCCGCCAATGATTGCAAGCAGCAAGCTTTCAGTAAGTAGTTGTCGCACCAATCGCCAGCGGCTGGCGCCCAAAGCCTGGCGCAGTGAAATCTCCGGCTGGCGTGCGGCGGCGCGTGATAACACCAGGTTGCCTACATTGGCGCAGGCAATTACCAACACCAGGGCCACAATTACCATCAGCATCCGCAAGGCCTGGGTGTAGATACGGCGTAGACCCGAGAGGCCGCGACCGCCCGGAGCGAGCGTCACGTAACTGTTTTCGATTGCCAGCCGATTGTCGTCGTTCGGTTGGCCCACTTGCGCAGTGAGAAATTGACGCAGCTCGTAGTTAACACTCGCCTGCGCCTGCTCGAGCGAAACGCCCGGCTTCAGACGGCCTAGCATGTTTAGCCAATAGACGTTCTTATCGTCGCGATAGGCTCGTCGCAATTCGATTTGCGGCTGAAACGCCAGCGGCAACCAAAAGTCGGGTGCGCGCCGCACGCGTGAACCAAAGAACTCGGGCGGCATAACGCCCACAATCGTGAATGCCGTATTGTTGAGCAAAACAATTTTGCCAACCGCTGTTGGGTCGCTGTTAAGCTTTTGCTTCCAGTAGCTATTGCTGATAACCGCCACCGGGTTGGCGGCGGGCGCGTCGTCCTCGTGCGCCAGCACACGGCCTTGCAAGGCGTTCACGCCCAGTACCAAAAAGTAATTTCCTGATACCAGGTGACCAGAGGCGCGCTCTGCAGCCTGGCCAGGTTGCGCATCGACTCTGCGAACGCTGATACGACTCTCACCGCTGCGGAAGGCGCTCAACTCCTGAAACGAAGAATTGTGCTCACGAAAATGCTGATAACCCGCATAGGAAAAAAGATCGACCCGGCCCGGACTGAGATCGCCATCAGATGTGCGCGTCCCTTCACTGGCTGAATCGTTAAAAAGGACCAGCGCTTCGGGATTTGGTACCGGCAGCGGTTTCAGAACCACCGCATTTATCAACGTGAAGATGGCCGTGTTTGCGCCGATACCGAGCGCCAGAATCGCTAACGCGACAAGTGTGAACGCCGGCCGTCTCCACAAGCCGCGCCAGCTATAACGAATGTCTTTCCACACTGAATCAATCATGGACTTCCCCCTGATTTAGCGATGCCTCAAAAGCGGAACGCATTTGTTTTCTCAGTGCGACCTCAGTGTCATCTGTGCCTCCGTGGTGAACTTATTCGGTCGAAAAAAGCCACCACAGAGACACAGAGAACACGAAGGTTGCACAGAGAAGAACTTAGTGACCGATTTTCTGAAGCAAAGCTCCTAATGCCTTAAACAATTCCTCGTGCTATTCGTAACGCAGCGACTCAACCGGATCGACTTTCGTCGCCCGCCGTCCCGGCACGTAACACGCGATTAAAGCGACTGTGGTCAAAAGCACTGCAATCGAAACGAACGTAGCCGGATCGGTTGGTTCAACTCCAAACAGCATGCTTGCCATCAAGCGGGTCAACCCGAAGGCGCCGAGCAATCCACATCCCACGCCTATCAGCGCGAGCATCATTCCCTGACGAATAATCATGCGGAACACGTCGCGCGGTTGCGCGCCGATCGCCATGCGAATGCCGATTTCGTGAGTTCGCTGTGTTACCGAGTAGGACATGACGCCGTAAATGCCGACGACCGCCAGCACCAGAGCGATTCCCGCAAACAGACTGAGCAGCGTTAAGTTCAAACGTTCGGGCGCGACTGACTCGGCGCGAATGTCATCCATTGAACGGATGCTATAAATCGGTTGATCGGGATCAACTGCCTTAACCTGTTGTCGCACGGCGGCGATCAATTGATTAGGATCACCTGCAGCCTTAACGATCACGGTCAGGTTGCTGTTCGGAAGTTGCGCGAACGGGAAATACCCCTGCACGCGCCTGGAGTCTTCGCCGAGTCCCTCCATCTTGACGCGGCCAACGACGCCGACGACCGTCAATAGCGGCGCGTGCGTGTCTGGCCCACCGCCGCCCAACCGGATTCGCTTGCCGACCGCGTCTTCGTTCGGCCAATGGCGACGTGCAAACTCTTCGTCGATAACCACCGAATTAAGCGCAGCACTTTCCTTCTCCAGTTCACTAACTTTGCTTAGGTCCTTACCCGCCAGCCACGAACGGTCGTCGCGATCGTTGAAGTAGCGGCCGCTCTTAAGTGGAATGTTCATCGCCCGAAAATAATCGGGTGTCACCAGGCACGCTTCCATCAGCGGAACTTGATCGCGCGGCGGCGGCGGTTGACCGTCGAGCGTATAAGAGGTCTGCCAACCGTTATTGCCCAGCGGCAATCCGGAAGCTGCAGCGGTGGCTTCAACACCGGGAAGTCCGCGCAGGTTTTCGAGTAGACGATTGAAAAACTGTTCGCGCTGCTCGATGTTCGTATATTTCTTGTTTGGCAGCGAGACACTGAAACTAGTGAGGTGATCGTAAGAAAAACCCGGGTTAACTTTTTGCAGCCGGTAGAAGCTGCGGATCATCAGCCCGGCGCCAACCAGCAGCACGAGGGTGGTGGCAACTTCCGCTATTACTAACGAGCTACGCAGCCAATGACGGCCGGAGTTCGAGCGGCCTGTTTCTTTAAGTGTCTCGTGAACGTCAACCACACCGGCCTGCAGCGCCGGCACGAGTCCAAAAAGAATTCCGGTCAGAAAGGAAACGCCGATCGTGAACGCCAATACGCGCCAGTCGAGTGTGATTTCTTTGGCCCGTGGAATCGCGTTCGGACTTATATAAAGAATGAGATCGATGCCCCAGCGAGCGAACAGAATTCCCAGCGAGCCGCCCAGCAGCGCGAGCAGTACGCTTTCAGTCAACAGTTGGCGGGCAATACGCCAGCGTCCGGCGCCCATCGCCGCGCGAATCGCCATTTCCTTTTGCCTCGATTGCGCGCGCGCTAAAAGTAAATTTGCAATGTTGGCGCAGGCGATTAGCAGCACAAACGCGACCGCGGCAAACAACACCCACAACGCTCGTTTGACGTCGCTGACAAAAATGTCAATCAGCGGTCTGACGCCGATTCCGTTGCCGGCGTTCGAATCCTGATATTGCTTTTCCAGGTTCCCGGCGATCGCGTCCATCTCCGCTTTGGCCTGCGCAAAGGAAACGCCCGGTTTCAGTCGGGCCACTCCGTAGAGTCCGGGATGGTTGCCACGTTGCTGCCAGGACGGCTCGGCTGATACTTGACCGACCGGAACCCACATTTCCACGCGGCTGGGATACTGAAAGTCGCGCGGCATAATTCCGATCACCGTGTAGCTCTTTCCGTTTAGCGTTATCGGCTGGTTGAGAATACTTTCCTGCCCGCCGAAACGACGCTGCCACAAGGGATAACTTAAAACTACCACCGGGTTGCCGCCGGGCTTGTCTTCCTCATTCGTGTACAAGCGGCCACGAATTGGATTCACTCGCAGCGCTGAAAAAAGATCTGCCGACATTTGCCCCGTGACTATGCGTTCCGCCTCGCCGGAGCCCGTCAGGTTGTAACTGCTGCGATTGGAGACGCCTATGTTCTCGAAGACGTGGTTCTGATTACGCCAGTCGGTGAAGTTTGGATAGGAGACTGAAATCTCATCCATCGACTTGCTGGTCTCATTTATAAATACCAGTCGATCAGATTCCGGGTAAGGCAGCGGCTTCAGCAGCACCGCGTCGACCACGCTGAAGATCGCGGTGTTGGCGCCAATGCCAAGCGCGAGCGCCAGGATTACGACGAAAGTAATTCCCGGATTCTTGAGCAGCATGCGAATGCCGTAACGCAGGTCTTGCCAAAACTTGTACATCGCCAGTCTCCTTCAGTTCATTTCGCCCAAAAATATGTGCGACCTTGCTGCTCGTCGCGTAGAGTTACGAGCGGATCGACTCGTGTTCGCTCTTCGCGGCCGGAATTTAGTTCGCCAAAACAGGTGCGAACCAACTGCAACACCTTCCGCGATTGCCAGAGCAGCAAGGTCAGTGGGCTGCACCTCGTCAAAACCATCACTTCGTAACGCAAACCGTTAGTTTGCGATTTGCTTTTCGGTTCAAGACGCAAACTAACAGTTTGCGTTATGCGCATCACTCGTAACGCAGCGCCGTCAGCGGATCGACTTTTGTCGCCCGGCGCGCCGGCAAGTAACAGGCGAGCAACGCAATACAAATCACGCCCACCGAGACCGAAACAAAAGTCACCGTGTCGGTGGCGGTGACGCCGAACAGCAAACCTGCCATCACGCGCGTCACCGCAAAGGCGCCACCCAAACCGAGCGCCACACCAATCAGTGCCAGCAGCATTCCGTTTCCCATGATCAACTTCAGAACATCGCGCGCCTGCGCGCCGAGCGCCATTCTGATTCCGATCTCATGGGTTCGTTGCGAAGCGACAAACGACATCACGCCGTAAATCCCGACCGCAGCGAGCACTAATGCCAGTCCGGCAAACACCAGCAGCAGACCCATGAAAAATTGTTGCGCCAGGATAGATTCACTGCGCAGCTGCTCGAGCGTAGTGACGTTGAAGAGCGCCTGATCCTTATCCTGCGAGAGAATCTGTCGTCTAACCGCGGCGGCCATCGTGCCCGGATCGGCGTCGGTTTTGATCACCAGACTGTTGAAGCTGGTGGGAAATTGCGAATGCGGCAGGTAGATTTGCATCGGAGGTTTCTTGTCCAATGCATACTGCGAAACGTCGCTCACCACTCCGACGATTGTGCGCCACGGCTGAGGTTGCTTTTCCGCTCCCGGAAACTTGATCCGCTTTCCGACAGGATCCTGATTGGCCCAGAGTCGCGCCGCCATCGTTCGATTAATCAAGGCGACAAACGGCGCGTCGGGCGCGTCTTGTTCAGTTAAGGCGCGACCTTGCAGCAACGGTATTTCCATCGCCCGCAAATACCCGGGCGTGGTGACATATAGATCGACGCTGATTTCATCACCGCGCGCGCGCGGTTGGTCCTCTACCTGCAATCCCCGGCCATCGAAGTTATCGCTGAGCGGCAGGACGCTGGTCGTGCCCACCGCTTTAACGCCCGGCACCGTCGCCAGGGCTTCGGTCAATTGTTTGTAGAAGGCGACCTGATTCTCTGGCTTGGGATAACGCGCGCCCGGTAAGCCAATGTTCATCGCCAGCACCCCGTGCGGGTTGAAGCCGGTATCGACATTCCGCAGTCTGATCACGCTGCGAATCAATAAGCCGGCACAAACCAGCAGCACGAGAGTCATGGCAATTTCGGAAACGACGAGCGCACTTCGCAAACGATTGCGTGGCCCAGACGACCCACCGCTGCGTCCGCTCTCTTTGAGTGATTCGACGAGGTTCGGCCGTGAACTTTGCAAAGCAGGCGCGAGTCCAAAAACCAAACCAGTGAGAATCGAAATCGCACCGGTGAAGGCCATCACGCGCCAGTCAACCGTGGCGTTTTGCAGCATCGGGTTGAGCTTCGCGCCAGCAGTAGCGACTACGCCTGTGCCCCAAACTGCTAATAGCAAACCGAGCGCGCCGCCGACGAGGGAGAGCAATAAACTCTCGGTCAACAGTTGTCTGACTAATCGTGCGCGTCCGGCGCCGATTGCCGAACGGATGGTTATTTCTTTCGCGCGCACCGTGGACCGTGCCAGCAATAGATTGGCGACGTTTGCGCAGGCGACCAGCAAAACAAAAATTACTGCGCCAAACATAATCCAGAGTGTGGGTCTCAGGTCGCCCACCACCTCGTCGGTAATCGAAACTACGGCGGCTCCCTGGTTCTTGTTAGTGGTCGGATGCTGTTGCCGGAGCCGCTCGGTGACGACATTGAGCTCGCTTTGCGCTTGCTCGATCGTCGCGCCCGGTTTCAGTCGGGCAATCGCGCGCAGATGGCGGCTGTCGCGTGCGGTATCGTCGTACGCTTCGGCGACAGGGCGATAGAATTGGCCGATCGGGTAAACCAGTGAAGCCGGCAAAGGTTGAAAGTCCGGGCCCATCACACCAACAATCGTGTAAGACCGCGCGTTGAGTTGAATTGATTTACCGACGATGTTTGGATCGCCGGCAAACCGCCGTTGCCACAAGGCATGGCCGAGCACAATTACGAAATCCTTCCCATCCTGTTGATCTTCCGGCGTGAACACGCGACCAAGGACAGGTGCACCTTTCATGACGCGGAAAAACCCGTCGCCCACCTGAATGCCGGCGACACGCTCGGCTTCCTGTTCGCCTGACATGATGGGAAACCAGCCGGTGTAAGCAGAGATGTCTTCAAATGCAGTGGTCTGCGAACGAAAGTCGGCAACGTCGGTCGCGGAAACCTGATTGTGCTTTTTGAGGGTTTCCTGATCAGTGTCGCCCCAAACCAGCACCAGGCTGCTCGGATCTTTGTATGGCAGAGACTTCAGCAACACAGCGTTGATAACGCTAAAGACGGTGGTGTTCGCGCCGATGCCGAGAGCGATCGACACGACGGCGACCAATGAAAAGCCCGGGCTCTTCCACAAGAGCCTAAGCGAGTAGCGCAGGTCCCGTAATAACGTGTTCATAAGCTCCTCACTCGTATCGCAAAGCAACCAATGGATCGACCTTCGTCGCGCGCCGCGCCGGAATGTAACAGGCCAGCAGTGCTACCGACGCGAGTAGTAGGGTCAACCCCACATACGTAACCAGGTCTGTAGCTGCGATTCCAAAAAGCAGGCCGCGAAGCAAACGCGTGATTGCAAACGCCCCGAGTAGTCCGATGCCGACGCCGATCAGTGTCAATCGCATGCCCTGTCGCAGCAGCCAGCTGAGAATCGAACCACGGCTCGCGCCAAGGGCTAGCCGGATGCCGATCTCGCGCGTCCTTTGTGTGACTGAGTAGGCCATCACGCCGTAGATACCGATGCCGGCGAGGAACAGCGCCAGCACGCCAAATAAACCAACCACTCGCATCGCAAAGCGGCGTTGAGCCACTGAAGCGGAAACAACTTCGTCCATCGTCTGCTCGCCAAACACCGGCAGATTAGGATCGACTGCCTGCACCTGCTGGCGGAGCGCCTGACCGAGCCCGGCTGGATTTCCAGTCGTCCGTACGTAGATCGCCATGGCATAGCTCGGGTTCTGCAATATGGGCACGTAAATATGCGGTTGATCAGGACGATCGAAACCCTCGGTCTTGATGTTGCCCACCACGCCGGCAATCGTTAGCCATGGATTCTTTGATTCGCGTGGTCCGAATTTTAGGTGACGTCCGATCGGATCTGTGCTGCCGAAGAAACGTCCCGCCAGGGCCTCGTCAATCAGCGCGACCTTCGCGGTCTCAACATCGTCGCTCGATTCGAAGAAGCGGCCGCGCACGAGCGGGGTCCCGAGCACGCGAAAATAATCGGCGCTCGCGAGGGAAAATTTTGCGCGCGGTAGATTTGCATCAGTTGCCGGTTGGTCTTCAATCGTGAACACCGCCGGCTTGTTTTGCTCCATCAGCGGTACGCCGGCGCCACTTCCGACCGCTGCGTATTCCACACCGGGCAGCGCGCTGGTGCGGCTCAGCACCTCCTTAATAAATGCCGCTCGTTTGGCAATGGGTCGATAGGGATCGCGTTCCGGATTGTTTGGCACCGGCAGCCAAATGCGCGCCAGCATCACGTTGTTCGAATTGAAACCCGGGTTGACATCCATCAACCGCCCGAAGCTGCGCAGCAACAGGCCGGCGGCGATCATCAGCATTAGAGACAGTGCGAACTCCGCTATCACCAGCCCACTGCGAAAGCGATGCTGCCGGGCGCCTGACCCGCTTCCCTGCCCGCCTTCCTTCAAGCTGCCTACCATGTCCGGACGCGAGGCTTGCAGCGCTGGTATTAACCCAAACAACAAACCGGTCAGCATTGAAATACCAAACACGAAGAGCAAGACACTCGCGTTCACGCCAACCTCGTGCAACCGCGGAGTGTCTGCCGGGACCAGGGTGAGCAACAGGTTCTTCAACATGCCGACGATGAACAACGCAACCGCGCCGCCGAGAAACGACAACAACAAACTCTCGATCAATAGTTGCCTGATCAGACGGCCACGTCCCGCGCCCATTGCCAAACGAATCGCCATCTCCCGCTGGCGAGCCGACGAGCGCGCCAGCAGCAGGTTCGCTATGTTGACGCAACCGATTAGCAGCACTAATCCGACTGCCCCGAGCAGCATCAGCAGGGTTGTTTGCACGTTACCGACCAGGTTTTCACGCGCGGGCAAAAGCCTTACCGTCCAGCCCGCTTCCGGTGGATAGTCTTTCGAGAATTCATTTCGCAGGTTGGCAACAAAGCCATCGAGTTGCGCCTGTGCTTGCGGCACTGTCAAGCCAGACTTGATACGACCGATTGCGCCTGGCAGCATTCGTTGATTGCGAACCGGCGGTCCAAACGGATTGCCGGTGAAGCCGGCTGTCGCCCACATCTCGACGTCGTTCCGGAGCGTTTGCCCGGGGTGTCGAAAACCCGGGGGCATGACGCCGACGATCGTGTAGAGATCCGTGTCCATGTAGACCTTGCGCCCGAGCACGTTTGGATCAGACGCGAACAAGCGCCGCCACAGTTTGTCGCTGATCACGACGCCGTCGGCAAATCCCTCTGCCTTATCCTGCGCACCAAGCACGCGACCGAGTTGTGCCGTCGCGCCCAACAGCGAGAAGTAGTTTGGACTTACTGCCAGCAGTTCAATTCGTTCCGGACGATCCGAGCCGGTAAGGTTGCCATCGACCGGCCAAACTGCGGACACTTCTTCAAAGACTCCGGAGCGCTCTTGAAAGTCTTTGAGTTCATCAACCGAAAGACCGACGTTTTCTGCTTGCCTGCCGGTAAGATCGTCGCGCACGAGCACAATCTGTTCCGGCTTTGGAAATGGCAGCGGCCGCAACAGCACCGCATCGACTACGCTGAAGATCGCGGTGTTCGCGCCGATGCCCAGACTCAGCGTTACGACGGCGATCGCGGTAAAGCCGGGCTTGTTGCGAAGCATGCGGGCCGCGTAACGCAAGTCGTGCCAGATGGTCGTGAACATAGTTTCCACCTTCGTTCCGGTAGCTTATTCGTAACGCAATGCAGTTAGCGGATCGACTCTCGTCGCGCGGCGCGCGGGTACATAGCACGCGATGAGCGCAACTGCGATCAGCAACAGCGAGATGGAAGCGAACGTCAGCGGGTCCGTAGCGCTTACCTGGTAAAGCAAAGTGGTCATCAAGCGGGTCAGTAGCCAGGCTGCGGCCAGTCCCAAACCAACTCCGCTTAGGACCAGCACCATGCCCTGCTTCAGCACCATTCGCATGATGTCTCGCATCTGGGCGCCGAGCGCCATCCGTATGCCGATCTCCTGCGTGCGTTGATTGACGAGATAACTGACCACTCCGTAGAGCCCGATAATCGTGAGCAACAGTGCAAGCGTGGCAAAGATTCCCATCAGGGCCATCAGGAACTTGCGATCAGCGGTGCTGCGGTTAACGAGAAACTCCACCGTGCGCACTTTCCACATGGGCTGATCTGCGTCTACTTTCCAGATCGCCTGCCGCACCGGCTCCGACAGGCTTAACGGCTCAACGCTGGTGCGAATCACGGCCGTCGCAAACAGACCAGGATCCTGGCTGTAAGCGTCATACATCTGCGGCCGCTGTTCCTCGTTTAGAAAGAAATGCTTGGCGTCGCCGACAACGCCAATAACGGTTGCGACCGCGGCGCCCTCAACTACCTTCACTTGTTTGCCCAGCGGCTCGTCGTTGGGCCAAAAGCGGCGCGCCATCGTTTGGTTGATCACGATGACATACGGCGTGTTGGCCTGATCCTCGTTGCTGAAGAGACGGCCCTTGAGCAGCGGAATGCCGATGGTTTCGAAATAATTCGGCATCGCACTATTGAACATCACCTCAGGCTCTTTGCCTTTTTCCGGTGGCTCGCGATCCGGCAATACGATCTGGACTGTGCCGCCGTTGCCACTGAACGGCAGCCCGCGAACGAGCGAAGCCGATTGCACACCGGGAACTTCCTTGATCCGATCGACTACTTGCCGGTGGAAATTCCACTGGGTGACAGCGTCTTTATATTTGCTTCGCGGCAGACGGTATTCGAGCGTCAGCAACTTCTCGATTTTGAAGCCAACGTCGACGCGTAGCAGCTTGTCGAAACTTCTAATCAGCAACCCTGAACTGACTAGCAGAACGAGCGACAGCGCCACCTGAACGACAACGAAACCACTACGCACGCGATTCCAGCGCGAAGCCTCACCGCTACCGCGCGCGCCTTCCTTAAGAAACGACTGCAGCTCTGGTCTCGCGAGCTGTAACGCCGGCAAAAGTCCAAACAGCCAACCGGTCACCAGCGAAACTGAGAGCGCGAACAGCAGCACCCGTCCGTCGAGTCCGGCTTCGCGAGCGTCGACGAAGTTCTGCGGCAGCTTCAACAATCCATAGAGACCCCAATAGGCAACGAGCAAACCGCAGGCGCCGCCCAGCAGTCCGATCAAGGTCGATTCCGTCAGGAGTTGACGCACCAGCCGCCAGCGACTGGCCCCTAACGCAGCACGTACCGCGATTTCCTTTTGCCTTGCCAGCCCGCGTGCTAACAACAGGTTCGCGAGGTTGGCGCAGGCGATCAGCAGAATCACGCCAACTGCCGCGAACAAAAGCCATAACATCGGCCGCACGTCACTAACCAGAATCTCGCGCAGCAACTGCACCCGGCCGCCACGAGCGGCGTTGTCATTCGGATAAGCCTGGGCCAGTTGTGCCGCCACCGTCTGCGCCTCGCTTTGTGCCTGCGCGAGAGTGGTGCCGGGCTTCAAGTGGCCCATGCCAAACAGCGCGCGCCAGGAGCGCTGGCCGGTGTTGCCGGGAAAGCTGGCGACCGGCATCCAGACCTCGACGTCAGGATCAAACGGTTGCTTGAAACTCGAAGACACCACGCCAATGATGCTGTAGGGCTCGCCGTTGAGAATCAGCTTTTTGGCTCCAAGGTTCGTGTCTGAGTTCAAACGCTCGTGCCACATCTTCTCGTTGACTACTGCGATCTTCTCGCCTCCCTGCCGGTCCTCACCGTCGAGAAAAGTGCGGCCGAGCACAGGCGGCAGGTTGAAAACTTTGAAGAAGTTGGCGGTAACAAAAGCGCCGCGGACACGGTCGGGACGATCGCTGCCGGTGACGTTTACGCTTTGCGATTGGAAGCCGGTGAGATCGTCGAGCGAGTGCATTCCACTCTGGTAATCCTGAAGTTCGGGAACAGACAAACCATCGCGATCGCCGCCCGGGCTGACGGTGGAAATCGTCACCAGCTGTTCGCCATGGTGATAGGGCAGCCCACGAAGCAGCACCGCATTGACGACACTGAAGATTGCCGTGTTAGCCCCGATGCCTAACGCGAGTGTTACAATCGCAATTATCGAGAACACGGGTTTCTTCAAGAGCATTCGCGCGCCGTAATTGAGATCCTGCGTCAGTATTCCCATAACGCCTCCGATCATTCCCACCAGTTAGCCGATTTGTTTGTTCTTCATGAGCGCCGACAAAACACGTCCGCGTTCGTAATCCGATTTAATAGTGCCGGCAGCCTGCAGAAACGCTTCGCGAAGTCGAGCATCGCCGGAGTAAGTGTTCGAAGCTTCCACCAGCAAGGTCGCCTTTTCGTAGTCCGACGAAATGTGGCTCGCCGACGTCAGCACGCGCGACAACACGTCTTCATTCAGCTTCACCTTTTTCAATAGCGTCGAAAGCACGCCGCGATGTTCATAGTCAGAACCGATGGTTTCGACCGTTTCGAAAAAGACGTTGCTGAGTTCGCGGTCGACCAGGTAATTCTCGGCTACCGTTTTCAGCACCGTGGCTTTTTCGTAATCCGACGACATGCGCGCAGCTGAACGAGCGGTTTGTACCAACACCTGATGGGTGGGCGCGTTGTTCTTAACGAGCGCGGTCAGGACACGCTTGTGTTCGTAGTCCGATTTAATCGTTCCGGTGGCTTCAAAGAAGGCGGGGATTGCCGATTCTTTGCCGGTCAGAACCGGAGCTATGTCGATAAGCAACTGCGCCTGTTCGTAGTCTGAACTAATCTGGGCTGCGGCTTCGTGCAACACGCGCTGCAATTGAGCAGTGTCGAGGCTGCTCGTCTTCAGCAGGGCCTGAAAATAAATTCGTTTTGCATAGCTGCCACCAACCAGGGCAATTTCATCGAGCACGCCGTTCACACCGTGTTGACGAAAGATGTTCTGTACTCGTTTGTCGGCGTCGATCCCGCTTTGCCGCACCGCATTGAGCACGTTCTTAGCGATCCAGTTGCGCGCTTCCTGATCGATCGGGCGCGCTGCACCGTTGACGTAATAAGTTCGTTCAAGCTGGCCACTCGAACTATGTCGCACTTCATAGCGGCGGGATTGGCCATCGTGGTCTTCCTCAATGCGAACGTAGCCGCCAACCGAAACGTCGCGAATGTCGGTGTAGTCGTCATTGAATTCCGCCTTGCCTTCAATTACGACGCGCATTCGCTCGCCGTTATCACTATGTTCCCAGGTCATCGTGCTGCGCTCTTTCGTTTCCTGCTTTTGAGCGCGCGCGGTACTTGACTGGACGAATGTGATGGCAGCTATCGCAGTTAGTAAGACGATTGTTTTTAGTTTTGTGTTAACCATAAATTAGAACTCCCTGGAGCTTTGAAGCTTTGAACTTTGAACTTTGAACTTTGGTCTTTGGACTCAGGTCTTTGGTCTTTGAATCCGACAATTTACTCGTAGCGCAGCGCAACGAGTGGATCGACTTTGGTTGCGCGACGTGCCGGTAAGTAACAAGCCAACAACGCGACAACAATCAGCACCGCCGAGACAGCGATGAACGTCGGCTTGTCCGTCGGTGTCACTCCGAAAAGCAACGTGGACATCAAACGCGTCAGACCAAACGCTCCCGCAATACCGATGACGATCCCGAGTAACGTCAGCGCCAGGCCATTGCGAATAATCAGCTTCAACACGTCATTTCGGCCGGCGCCGAGCGCCATGCGAATCCCAATCTCCTGCGTCCGCTGCGTAACTGCGTAAGAGATAACGCCGTAAATTCCCACCGCCGCCAACACGAGCGCGAGCGCGGCAAACAAGGTCAGCAGCAGCATGTTGAAGCGGCGTTCGGCAAATGACGCTGCTGCCACATCGTCCATGCTTTTGACTTTGCTCACCGGCAATTGCGGATCGATTTTCCAGATCTGTTGCTTGACGGCGCCGGCCATGCCTTCGGGACCAGATTGCGTGCGGGCTACGAACGTCATCCAGCGTTTCCACGGATTAATCTGTGTGTAGGGCGAATAGAGCGTCGGCTGTTCCGGTAAGTCGAGTCCGAAATGTTTGACGTCGCCTACGACCCCGACGATCGTCATCCAATGGACTTCGGGATCGCGTGCCCAGCGAATTCGTTTTCCGAGCGGGTCTTCGTTGGGGAAATACTGCCGCACTAACATCTCGTTGGCGATGCCGACGAGCGGTGAGTTCTCCGTGAAATCCTGAGGTCCAAAGTCGCGACCGGCACGCAGTGGAATTCCCATCGTGCCAAAGTAGTCGCCCATGACGCTGCGCGTTTCAAGGCTCGGTTCGTCCCCGGGAGCAAGGGGCGGTCGACCGTCGATCACGAAGTCGTGATCAAGCGAGTCGCCGCTAAGCGGCAGTTCGCTCACCATCGCGGCCTTCACACCAGGCAATGAGTTAACTGCTTCGAGTGACTGCTTGCGAAAACGAGTTTGCTTTTCCGTCTCTTTGTAGCGCGCTTCCGGCAGTTCAACGCGCATGGTCAACAAGTGATCGGCATTGAAACCCGGCCCGACCGAGCGAAGATTCCAAAACGTCTTTATCAACAGCCCGGCGCCGACCAAAAGCACGAGGGCAACCGCCAGTTCCGCGACCACGAACGTGCTGCGCATCCGTTGGCGCGCGCCACCCGCAGTCGAGCTGCGTCCGCCTTCCTTCAGCGCGTCATTGACGACGCTTCGTGAAGCCGTCCACGCGGGCAATAGTCCAAAAACAATTCCGGTTAACAGCGACACGCCGAAGGTGAACGCGAGCACCCGCGCGTCCACACCGATTTCCTGCAAGCGCGGCAGGTTCTCAGGCTGCAGTCCGACTAACAGGTTCGTGGCCCAAATTGCCAGCACCACGGCGCACGCGCCTCCTGCGAGTGAGACCAGCACGCTTTCGGTCAACAACTGACGAATCAAGCGCCAACGGCCGGCTCCCAACGCCGTGCGAATTACAAACTCACGCTCACGCTCAGCAGCGCGAGCCAGCAGCAGGTTCGCAAAGTTCGCGCAAGCGATCAGCAACACCAAACTTACCGAGGCGAAAAGTATCAGCAGCGACTGGCGCGAGTCGCCGACGATTCGCTCGTGCAGTGGAATTAAAACCGTGCTGCGGTTCTTACTGTTGTCGGGATACTGCGCGGCAAACGCCTTATCCACCAGCTGCATTTCGGCGCGTGCCTGCTCAAGGTTGATCCCGGGAGCAAGCCGCGCGTAGGTGCGGAGGAAATGAACGCCGCGAAAGTTTGCCGCGACCGGATTTGAAACGTGTACCGGAGTCCACGCCTCAATGTTGTCGCGCGGCGAAGCAAAGCTCGGCGGCATGACGCCGACAATGGTGTAGATGTTGCCGCTCAATGGAATTGTCTTGCCGAGAATTTGCGGATCTCCCCCGAATTGGCTCATCCATAAACCGTGACTTAGAACTACGACGAAAGGAGCGCCAGTCTTATCGTCGTCCGCCGTTATGAAGCGACCGCGTGCGGCCGGTACCCCAAGTGCTGCGAAATATCCGCCGGTGACCTGACCCGTTTGAAACTGAATCGGTTCGGCGCCGGCGGTGTAGTCCAGCGCCTGCTTCACTTCTCCGCCAATCACACTAAACGAGTGGCTCTGGGCCTCAAGATCGGCGACATCGAGTGCCGATTGATTCGAACGAAACGTAACCAGGCGGG
>Ga0070682_100000223_pt1 | contig 41046 bp, 32 predicted proteins | sample KBSC63LmetaG_FD_64668 | JGI IMG/M metagenome (GOLD analysis project Ga0070682, IMG submission 64668) | Corn rhizosphere microbial communities from Kellogg Biological Station, Michigan, USA - KBS C6-3L metaG | ecosystem: Host-associated > Plants > Roots > Rhizosphere | place: USA: Michigan...
TTAAAAATGAACACTAAGCCAAGCCGCCAGCTTTACGTTCCCGTAATAATTTTGACCATCGCATTCGGATTGGCTGCCGCCGGATGCAGCAAGAAAAAGGATCCAAAACTCACGGCGCAAGCTCCGCCGCCCGTTGTAGTCGTCGAGCAAATTTCCGAAAGGACTGTGCCGATCTATAGCGATTACGTAGGCCAAACCCGAGCCGATGAAACTGTGGAACTGCGCGCTCGTGTCGAAGGAGTACTGAACAAGGTTTACTTTAGAGAGGGCACTCCTATCAGGAAAGGCCAACTGCTTTTCACTATCGAAAAGCGTCCCTTCCAGGCGGCCGTGCAGTCGGCTAAAGCGACTCTCGCCAAATCTGTCGCTGATCTGGCACAGGCAAAACAACGCGCCGATGTGCTGCAAGCTCAAGCCGAACTGGCGGACGCCGTTGCGGTGCACAGTAAGACTGAACAGGACCTCGCGCGTCTCACGCCGTTGGCCAGGGAGAAAGCGGTGACGGAGCTCGAGCTGGACGCAGCGGTGGCCGCAGAGAAGTCAGCCCAGGCAAACGTCGATGCGAAACGGGCTAACCTTACTAATCTGGAAGCGTCAGTTAAGTACACGATCGCACGCGCTGAAGCGGAAGTTTCCGCAGCGCGAGCCCGCGTGATCCAATCCGAGCTGGACCTGAGTTATTGCGACATCTATTCGCCGATCAGCGGCGTCATTGGGTTTCTCCAGGTTGACGAAGGGAACCTGGTCGGTCGCGGTGACGCAACGCTGCTGGCGACCGTGTCTTTATCAAATCCGCTCCTCGTCGATTTCAGTCTCAGCGAGGTGGAGTTCCTGAAGATAACCAATCCCGCTGATCAGTCCGGTAAACGCGCTAGCGGTGTGAAATTCGAGTTGATTCTTTCGGACGAGAGCAAACACCCGGAAGCTGGGAGTTTCAAGGTGATCGATCGCACGGTCGACCCAACCACAGGCACGATGAAGGTCCAGGCGAGCTTTCCAAATCCCGGCAGCTATCTCCGCCCCGGACAATTTGCGCGCGTACGTGTTGCCGTTGCCGAAAGGGAAAACGCAGTGCTCGTTCCTCAGCGCGCAATTCAGGAATTGCAAGGCGCCAAGACTGTGCTGACGGTGGACGCGCAGAATAAAGTTCAAGTGCGGACGATAAAGGTGGGCGATAAGTCGGACAACTATTACATCGTGCTCGAAGGCCTCAAGGCCGGAGAACGGGTGATTGTCGAAGGCATCCAAAAAGCGAAACCGGGAAATGAAGTCAGGCCTACCAGCAGTGAAGTTGCAGCCGACCTCGCCCCACAAAAGCACGGTAGCTAACTCATGGCTAACTTCTTTATCAACCGGCCGATCGTCGCGATCGTTCTTTCCATCCTGATTGTTCTGCTTGGTGTCGTTATCATCCGCGGACTTTCGGTTGAGCAATACCCCTTTCTCGCGCCGCCAAACATTCGCGTGACCGCCACTTATCCCGGTGCATCAGCAGAGGCAGTCGAACAATCAGTCGCAGTACCGATCGAACAGGAAGTCAACGGCGTCGACAACATGATCTACATGAAGTCGTCGAATACGAGCGACGGCCGCATGCTGCTCGACGTTAACTTCCAGGTGGGAACTGACCAGGACACGGCCAATGTTCTCACGCAAAATCGACAAGCATCCGCGGCGGCCCGCCTGCCGGCGGAGGTAACTCAACAGGGCGTTACGGTCAAGAAACAGAGTCCCAGTATCCTGATGGTGGTTTCACTCTACTCGCCAAAGGATTCATACGACGCCAACTTCCTGATCAATTACTGCGGTATCAACCTTCGCGACCAACTGCTGCGCATTCCCGGCATCGCCCAGGTGGATCTGTTCGGCGGTACCGACTACGGCATGCGTGTTTGGTTCAAGCCGGACATGATGGCCAAGCTGGGCATGGTTCCAGCAGACGTTATTAGCGCGATCAGAGAGCAGAATATTCAGGCGCCGGCCGGAAAGATCGGCGGGGCGCCCACCCCTAAAGATCAGGAAATGACTGAGACGGTGAGCGCCCCGAGCCGTCTGGTCACTCCCGAAGAGTTTGAGCAAATCATCGTGCGCCAGACGGCGACCGGCGCCGTAGTACGCATCAAGGACATCGGCCACGTTGAGCTGGGCTCGCAGGATTACAACTCGTTCGGACGTCTCAACGGGAAACCGGGTGGCGCCATGGCGGTCTATCTCCTTCCCGGCGCCAACCAACTGAAAGCTGCGGAAACGATCTATGAAACCATGGAACACGCCAAGGCGCTGTTTCCACCCGACATCGATTACAAAATCGTTTACGACACTACGCCGGCAGTGGAAGCCTCCATCCACGAAATCATGAAGACGTTCGTTGAGGCTCTTATTCTGGTGACGCTGGTTGTTTTTATTTTTCTGCAGAACATTCGTGCGACGATCATTCCGATGCTCACGATTCCAGTGTCGCTAATCGGGACTTTCATCTTCTTTCCGCTGCTCGGTTTTTCAATTAACACGCTCTCGATGTTCGGCCTGGTACTGGCGATTGGCATCGTCGTTGACGACGCGATCGTGGTAGTCGAGGCTGTAATCCATCACCTTGAACACGGCCTTAGTCCCAAAGAGGCGACGGTCCAGGCGATGGCAGAAGTCTCGGCTCCAGTGATTGGCATTGCCCTTATTCTTTCCGCCGTGTTCGTTCCGGTTGCGTTGATGGGCGGACTAGTCGGCAGCATGTACAAGCAGTTTGCTTTGACGATTGCGATCTCCGTGCTGTTGTCGGCATTCAACGCGCTAACGTTAACGCCTGCGCTCTGCGCGATGATGCTAAAACCGCCGAAGCCAATGCGCGGTCCGCTGGGAACGTTCTTCCGCGGGTTCAATAAAGTTTTCGATATTACGACCAATGGCTACGTCAGCGGTTCGCGATTTTTGGTGCGGCGCGGAATCCTTACGATCGGAATCGTGCTGGTCGTAATAGTTGGCGCGGGTTTCTTTGGCCGGATGATACCGGCGGGCTTCATTCCCGAAGAGGACCAGGGCATTCTCGGAGTAAACGTACAACTGCCGCCCGGAGCCTCCCTTGAGCGCACCAGCGAAGTGCTCAAAAAAATCGAAGTCAGTTTGAGCAAGATCCACGCGATCGAGTCGTATCAAACGGTTGGTGGTTACGGCGTCGTCACTAATACCTTCCAGCCAAACTACGGCACGTTGTTCGCGCGTTTGAAACCGTGGGAAGAACGCCATGACGACAAGGAAAAGGTTCGCGGCATCATGGCCGAGTTACAGAAAGAGTTCGCCGGCATTCCTGAAGCGATCATCTTCCCCTTTAACATTCCTACGTTGTCTGGATTCGGTGCCGCCTCCGGTTTCAACTTCTTGCTCCAGGATCGCAGCGGGTCGATGACGGTCGAGCAATTGGGTGACCTCTCGAGAAAGTTTCTTGCGGCAGCGCGTCAACGGCCAGAACTGGGCAACGTATTTACTTCGTTTGACCCGAATTATCCCCAGGTGAAAGTGGAGCTCGACCGTGAGAAGGCCCGTACCCTCGGCGTGCCGGTTAACGACGTGTTCCAGGCGATGTCCACCGCGATGGGCGGCGCCTATGTTAACGACTTCAACCGGTTTGGCCGGCTCTATCGCGTGTATGTCCAGGCGCAACCAGGGAGCCGACTCAAGTCAGAAGACATCGGCAAGATCTACGTCCGCTCACAAACGACGAACCAAATGATCCCGCTGTCGACACTGGTATCCGTTAAGGACATTGCCGGGACAGAGCTGACGACGCGATTCAATTTGCTGCGCTCGGTCGAGGTGCAGGGAGCGCCCGCGGCGGGCTATACCTCGGGCCAGGCGTTGGCAGCACTCGAAGCAGTTTTCGCGGAGCAGATGCCCAGGGAAATGAGTTTTGCGTATTCGCAGTTGTCGTTTCAGGAAAAAATTGCGCCGCCGCCTTTGCCGACATTGATTCTGGCAATCGTCTGCGTGTTCTTACTGCTCGCCGCGATGTACGAGAGTTGGCGGCTACCCTGGGCAGTGTTGTTGGGTTCGCCACTCGTTGCGTTGGGTGCGTTGTTTGGTGTCTGGTTGTTCGGCTTCGACAATAACGTCTATGTGCAGATCGGTCTCGTTATGTTGATCGGTCTGGCGGCTAAGAACGCAATTCTGATCGTTGAATTCGCGAAGGCGAAACGCGACGAGGGCATGTCGCTCGAAGATGCAGCGCTTACTTCCGCCAGACTTCGGTTTCGCCCGATCCTCATGACCGCGTTCGCTTTTATTTTAGGGGTCGTGCCTTTGATGAGATCGAGCGGAGCGGGTGCGGGCGCGCAAAACGTCATGGGCACAGGCGTGTTCTTCGGGATGCTGGTGGCCACCGCGGTTGGCGTGTTCATCATTCCGGGTAATTACACCTTCGTTGAGTCGATCCTGAAACGGAAGAAAAAGGTTGAGCCTGGCGTTGAAGCCGGAGAGGTCCTACCGCCGCCTTTGCCTGCGGCGGGAGCAGGTGGCCACTCATGAAGCGCGTAGTCAAGTGGTTTGCACAAAAAACTCGGAAACCATGGGGGTTACGCACGACATCACGAAGTCAGACCGCGACTCGTCGGTATTCATAGACCTGACTCACTGCGTGCGGTATTGCTGAGCAAAAGTGTCAAGGTTCGCCAGACAAAATCAGAACTGGGAGCGGTCCGGGTCCCCACGCGGGCACCCCGCGTGGGGTGGTGGTAGCGACCAGCCCAGGACTCAACTTAAATTTTGGTTGTTGAACCAAAACAAATGTTTCCCTTTGCTTGATTGTTCGGCTGGTCGCTACCGCTCCCAGTTCTGATTTTGTGCAGCAGCGTTGCAGGGTTCCAACGTCACTTGCACTTGCGGTCGACGGGCGGCGGACGGCGGACGGCGTGAAACATACTGCGTTTCAACTGAAAGCACATGCAGGTGCGTCAACTACGCACAGTGAGAGGGCCAGAGCTTTGATGCTTTTCTCAATAAAAATTTCGTACCGCATTAGCCGGTCGCTTCCGCTCCCGGTTCTGATTATGCATAAGGGAACGTTTAAGGTTCACTGCGACTGCTCTTTGTACAGAGCCGTCCTCATCCTTTTGCTGATTGCGAATTTGTTCCCTACCGCCGCGATCGCTCAGAAAAGTCAGGTACCCACCGTACCGACGCCTCCGGTCTATCGGGGTGTGGATCCGAACGCGCCGCCGGATCCGCAAACGATTGCCGATACGAAATGGTTCGACGTCTTTCGAGACCCGCGGCTTCAGGATCTGATTCGTGAAGCACTGACTTATAACTATGACTTGCGCGAAGCGGTCGCGCGCGTCGATTTAGCGCGCGCGAATCTGGGCCTAACCAAGTCGGAACAGTACCCACAAATCTATGGCGGTGGCGACTTCACTACCGTGGGCCGTTCAAGAGACGGTGAAGTGCGAATTCCAGAACCGGCAAAAAAAGCTCACAGCTTCGGCAGCGTCTTCGTCAACTTACTCAGTTTTGAATTGGACATTTGGGGCCGCTTGCGAAAACAGACTAAGGCTGCGAAGGCAGACTTGCTGGCAAGCGAAGAGGCTCGCAAGGCTGTCTTGACTACGATTGTTGGCGACGTGGCCGGGTCGTATTTCATCATGCGGGAATTGGACTTCGAACTCGATATCGCCAGACGCACGCTTGCTTCGCGCCTCGACTCGCTGCGGATCATCAGGCTCAGAGAAGAGCGGGGCGTTGCCAATAAGCTGGAACTCCGACAAGCAGAAGAACTCGTCTATGACGCTTCCGAAACCATCCCACTCCTCGAAAAGTTGATTGAGCAACAGGAAAATTTTCTAAGCGTTCTGATCGGCAAAAACCCCGGGCCAATCACACGCGGGCTCTCTCTGACTGAGGAGCAACTGCCGCCCAACGTTCCGCCTGGCCTGCCCTCGGATTTGCTGGTCCGCCGTCCCGATATACGCTCAGCGGAACAGAGCCTGATTGCTGCCGGCGCGCGCATCGACGTCGCCCGCAAGGCCTACTTGCCGCGCATCTCGCTTTCCGGCTTCTTCGGATTCGAGAGCACGTCGCTAACAAATCTTTTTAAGTCTCCGCAAAGTATTTGGGCATTCGTCCCGGAAGTCTCGCAACCTATCTTCACCGCGGGCCGGCTCAAGTCGAACGTTCGGTTTACTCAGGCGCAGCGAGATTTGTTTCTGGTGAACTACGAACGCATTATTCAAAACGCCTTTCGCGAAGTCTCTGACTCACTGGTTGCCCGGCGTAAGACCAGAGAAGTGCGCGAGCAGCGTGCACTGCTGGTTGCCACGCTTCGGGATCGCGTGCGGCTCTCGTATATGCGTTACACGGGCGGCGTCTCAAACCTGCTCGAAGCCCTCGATGCCGATCGTGAACTGTTCAACGCCGAGCTAAGCCTGGCCCAGGCACGCCGTGATGAATTGATTACAGTTGTGCAACTTTACAAAGCGCTGGGCGGCGGTTGGCAGCAATAATCCAAATTTGGAGTGCGGCGGCTTGACGCCGCTTTAGTCTCCTTAACCTGAAAGCTGACATGCCGTTACAAAAGCGGTGTCAAGCCGCCGCACTCCAAAATCAGGCGCAGGTCCACGGCTGACGGAGGTGGCAGGTCCAACACTGTAAGTTTTGCCAGTACTCATCAAAATCACCCCACCTATAATTTAAAGACATCGGAGGACATGCGGTCCCTGTTAAGTCTTCAACCATTCGTCTGATGCTTTAAGACTCACGAGATCTTCAAGGCTTTCAAGACGCCGCTGGGCCAACGCCGCCCGCTTCGCAGGGATTGCGAGCGCGGCGCCTGGCCCTGGCGGCGTTGTTCAAATGCTCAGCAGGTTCGATGGATGAGGCATGTGCTCCCCGGCAAATGTTGGTAGAGGGCGGGATTAGCTCCTGGCCCTGGGAAAAATTGGGGCCCACGTGTAGTAGGGTCAACGGATATGGCGATAGCAACCGAAAGCATCAATGACGCAAAGACGGAGGAATTGTGCAGAACGATCGAGGCCCGGCTTCGAGACAAGATCTCTGATGAGGCCGCTGTTAACGCCTCCATGGTTCGCCCGCTGGTGCAACAACGTCTGAAGCGACGCTGCAAAAAGCTACGAACCAGAGCCAGGAATCAGGAGCGAAGCAACAGGGGCCAGGAAACCGTCCACTGATTTCCTTCGGTCAGTACCATCTCGCGGTGGCGAGCAGGTCTGTTCAAGCACCTGCCTTCCAACATTATGCAAAAACTCAGGGAGTCTTGAGGCGATGGAATCCCGGGCCGGCTATCGCGCGACACTCAAAAGCGAGTGGTATCGAATTGTCTGCTTGCTCGTGGTGCTCTGCGGGTTGGCGGCGTACACGATCGCTCGCGGGGTTATCGTCGGTGGGTTTGGTTTGCTTTGGGTGCAAACCCTGGTCCTGGTTCTGGTCGTGGCGCATGAGCTTTTTGTTTTAGGCGCGGTAAGTAGAGCACTGCGCGATAAAAGAGAAGTGTCGCCCACAACCTGGGCGGTGAACGTAATCGTCGAGAGTCAACTGCCCACGTTGGCGCTTTTCCTTTTGTTGGCCAGCCATTGGATGACTCCTTACCAGACTTTGGTCGCGCCGGCACTGCTCGTCTATCTGCTGTTCATCATTCTCTCTACGCTGCGTCTCAGCCCCGGCCTTTCGGTTCTGACTGGAACAATGTCGGCGCTCGGTTATCTGTTAATAGTCTTTTACGTCGAAGCGAAGTTTCAATCCTCACGCGATCAACTCGGGGCGTTTCCTCTGAAATTTTATGTCGTTTACGCCAGCCTGATTTTGGCCTCCGGGCTGGTTGCGGCAATTGTCGCACGGCGGATCCGTGGTTATGTTGCCGCCGCCCTCAACGAAGCAAAGTTGCAGGCCAGGCTCGACCAGGTAAGACACGATCTGGATATTGCGCGCTCGATACAGCAGGGGCTAATGCCAGCTCAGGCCCCACGGCTTGACGACTTCGAGATAGCCGGCTGGAATCAGCCCGCCGACGAGACCGGAGGTGATTACTTTGATTGGCAGACTCTGCCGGACGGCCGTGTCGCCGTCAGCCTCGGCGATGCGACTGGTCATGGAATTGGCCCGGCGCTGGTGAGTGCTTCATGTAGAGCATACGCGCGCGCAAGCTTGCTGGCGTTAGACGGGAAAGATGGATTGCTGGGCCGGCTGAACACATTGCTGGCTGAAGATCTGCCTTCGAACCGATTTATCACCTTTGCGGTGGTCTTTCTCGACGCTCCGGATTCGCGCGTACAAATACTTTCCGCAGGTCATGGACCAATCCTTTGGTACCAGCGGCAACCAGACAAAATTGCAAACCTCGAGGCACAGGGAATACCGCTCGGCATGATTTCCGGCGTGGAGTACAGCCAGGCAAATGAAAGAATTCTCGCGCCCGGCGATCTGTTGATGCTGGTTACCGACGGCTTTTACGAGTGGGAGAATCCCGGCGGCGAACAGTTTGGATTGAACCGGCTTGAGACGGTGGTCCGGGAGTCGTGTGACTGTGAGGCCGAAATTATGATTCAGCGTTTGTGCCAGGCCGTGGAAAATTTCTGCGAGGGGACTAAACAACAAGACGATCTCACCGCGGTGGTGATCAAGAAAAGGATGAGGGCGGAGGGATGAAGGATGAATGAGCCGATTGGCGCCGCCTCGCGCATCAAGGTAGCGAGAGTGAAACTTCTCGGATCGCGACCTTCATTTTCAATTTGAGCGCCTAAGGTGCGCGAAGGATTCTGTGCGCGCCTTCGACGGCTCACAAAAAGCCTTGCAATCCCTTTTATCGAACGTTGTCCTACCAAACTGTTTCTCAACAGATCTTCGTGGTACAAATGTTTGGCCTTTGTTAATTCATTAGTCACCCAGCGAAAGCAAACCCGCTGACTATTGAGCTATCTTCATTACGCTCCGCTCCACCTCAGAGGCATTGAACCGCTGACAGTGCCGTCTTTAGACGGCTAGCCCGAAGGGCTGTTAGGCCAGCCGTTTTACGGCTGGTTCGCGATGCCTCTATGCCACTCAGGCCGCTTTAGCGGCGTTCCCCGTAGGAGCAGGATGTCGAAGCACGTCTACAGCGAAATCAACCTTCACATAACCTGGCATACCAAGAACAACAACCCTGTATTGAGCGGTCACATTGAACAGCGCCTTTATCGGTACCTCGAACATGAAATTCGAAAAACCAAAAACGCTTTGTTCCATGCAGTCGGAGGCATAGAAGATCACGTCCATCTGGTAGTCACAATCCCGCCCAGCCTGTTAATTAGCGAGTGGATTGGAAAGCTCAAGGGCGGCAGTTCGTTTTACATCAATCATGAAATAGCAAACCGCAAGGTGCTTGATTGGCAAACTGGATATGGGGTGGTTAGCTTTGGCACAAAGGATTTGAAGTGGGTCATCGAGTACGTGAAGAATCAGAAGCAGCATCATCAACGCGGGACTACTGTAGAGAGATTGGAACGGACCGATGATGATGAGGACGACACTTCGAACGGCCGTTGAAACGGCCTAATGAAAACCTCTTGCGCGAGGCAACCAGCCGTCAACGGCTGGCCTAACAGCCCTGGGGCTAGCCGCCTGAAGGCGGCGGACCTCACCAGTCCCGGTCGAGCCGCTTTCGCCAGTACTCGCGGCGCCTTTCGATCTCCCGTTCGACATCGTCGTGTTCATCAGCTTCGTCGTCTGCAGCCTTCTTCGAGTCTTTGCTGTCCCGGGTTTCGCCGTCATCATCGTCGGCGTCTTCGTCATCGAGTTCACGCTCGATGCGCTTCTCCCAGTACTCGCGACGACGGTCGTAGTAGTCATCATCCTGTAACAGCGCGATGCCTACGTTGACCGCAGCCTTACTGGGCTTGCTGTGCTTTGGGCCAACACGGGCTGCGATCGGCACTGCGATCGCGGCCGCGCAACTGATTAGAACAATGCGCCACAACGACAATCGTTTCTTAATGAATCTCATTGTCGTCTCCTTTACTTGATCGGTTTGATCGATTTCAGAAAAGCCTCGATGTTCGCCTTTTCGGCCTTCAGTCCTTCGGTATCGGCCATGCATACTGCGATACCGACTCTGCCCGATCCGGTCTCGAAGAGGACGACCTGGGCAGCGAACACCTGCGATTTTCCATCAAGCATTTTCATTGTTCCCGTGTGCTCTGAGTACCTGGCTTTCATTCCGTTGACCTCGCCGGCATACGCGGGTTTTGTTTCCCTGGCATCGGTGATCAGCGTTCTTGCCGTGGCTTGGACATATTTATAGGCTTCGTCGAGTGTCTTCACATCTTTCACAACCCAAACGCCGAACCAAACCAAGCCGTTCGATGCAGTGCCGGAGATCCGCTTGGACGTCGGGTTCCTCGGGTTGGGTCTTGATTCAAACTTCCATCCGTCCGGCATGTTTACCGTAAACAGCGGAGTATCGTTGAGCCTGTAGGCGACCGTCTGGCTGGTTGCCGGCCGTACTGCCACTAAGCCGAACACCAGCATGAATAGAAACTTTATCTTCATCGTTCCCTCCTTTAGGTAAAACATAATTGGCTGAACACCGAACTCGAAGGGGTCAGAGAACCTTCGAAAAAAACTTCGTCACTGAGGTCAGTACCACCACGTTGTTAGCTAACTTTCCTGCCAGTGAACGTTCAGGTTTAACCGGCGCGCAATACTCGCGGCCGCACGACTCAGCACGCCGGCATAAGTGGGGAATGACAAGGGAACGTGGGCCAGTTCGTCGATTTGCATCTCGCCGGCGATCGCGACTGCAGCAAGTTGAACGATATCAACCGCGCGCTCACCAACTACATGGCAACCCAGAATCTTGCGGGTCTGCCGTGCAACAATCAGCTTGCAAAATCCAGCAGTGCGCCCGTCGATGATCGGACGTGTAGTCGCGTCGAAACGAACTGTCGCCACCACAACCTCGCAAGATTCACGAGCCTTCACTTCGGTTAGGCCCACCTGGGCGTATTCCGGATCAGTGAAACTACCGATTGGAGCTACTTGATCGCAGGTTGGCATGGTTGGGCCGCGGACGGCGTTGGTGGCTGCAAGGAACCCAGCGTGCAGCGCTTGTGGAGCGAGCAATAGCTGGCCGGTAACGTCTCCGGCAGCGAAGATGTGGTTTGCAGATGTTCTCAGGAACTCATCAACGCGAATAAACCCGCGCGCATCGATTTCAATGCCTGCCTTATCGAGATTCAGCCCTTCCGTGTTCGCTTTCCACCCGATCGCTGCTACCACAAGAGTTGCTTCGGCACTGTTATGAACGCCGTTTTTGGAAAAGAACATTCGTACTCCCGAGGGCGTCTTTTCAAACGAATCGATAGCTCCGAAGTCTTCTCTGACTTCAATGCCAGACTCGCGAAAAGCCTTCGCAACCTCCGCCGAAACATCTTCATCTTCACCAGGCAGGATGCGTGGCCCGGTTTGGAATACCTGCACCTTTGAGCCGAAGGCATTAAAGATTGAGGCGACTTGAACGCCGGTTGCGCCAGCCCCGATCACCAACATCGATTGGGGAACGGTCTTGAGTTTCCAGGCGTCGCTATGAGTTACGGTCAAATCAGAACCGGGAACATTTAGGCGCCGGCTGGATCCGCCAGTGCAAACGATGATGTTCTTCGCGAATAGCTTCAATCCCTCGGCGTTTGCGATCGTATGTGCGTCAACAAAATGCACTGGACCAACTGCTTCGTAGATGTCGGCTGCCACGGCATTGATCTGCTGGCGCAGTAGCGAGTGGGCGCGGACTTCACTCGTTACTTCGCGGACGCGCTCGAGGAGTTTTCCGTAATCGAGTACCGCCTCCCCGACATTGATACCGTACTGGCCCAACTGCCGCGCATCTCGCATCAGACGTGCAGCATGGGCGAGGGTTCGCACCGGAACCAGTCCGTCTGTGGCCGCCATGCCGCCAAACTGATCGCGCGTGATGAGCGCGGTCCTGGCGCCGAGGTCGCCCGCGCGCAACGCTGCGAGCACGCCGGCCGGGCCACCACCGATAACAAGCACGTCCAACATATTCAAAACTTAATTGATCCCGAAAATTGAGTTGAGTGTCCCTGGAACGTAGAGCGATTAGCGAACTCCTTGAAATACTTAAACCCGACATTCGCCGAGATGCTCAGGTTCGAGCCCACCCCCAGCGCATTCACCTGTCACCGCTTTCTCTTCGCGGCGGCTTGACGCCGCGGTTGCGAAAAGGAAGCGCTGCGACAGGTGGCAGCGAAAGCAAAGCGGTGACAGGTCATCGCCCTCCAGACTAATTCGCTTTTACGTTACCGACTCCTGTCACTTCTGACAGTTATCAGGTCTTACCCACGCGATAACATCACTCAAAATGCCGTAGGAAGGATGAGCCGAAAAATGGAAACTGTGCGAAACGTGGCGCCGGTAACCTCGGCCACCCGCGACCTCACTAAGCCGAGGGAACCGACCCCACTGATGGATGTTTTGATTCGAATCGTTTTGGTTGGCGCACTGGCAGTGCTGTGCTACCAGATCTTTTCGCCGTTCCTGTCGCTGACGGTCTGGTCAATCATCCTGGCAGTCACGTTGTATCCGTTTCATCAATGGCTCGTTCGCCGGCTGCGTCAAAAGCAATGGCTCGCGTCGACTATTCTGGTAATCGTCGGCCTGGTATTGATCGTTACTCCGGTGGCGTTACTGTTGAATTCGTTTGCCGACACCACTCGTAATTTCATCGGCGCCGTGCAGCAAAACACACTGCAAATTCCTCCGCCGCGAGAAGGTGTTCAAAAGTGGCCGCTCGTCGGCAAGAAAATCCATGCGGGCTGGTCCAAAGCCCACAGCGACCTGCCCGGATTTGTACAGAGCATGCAGCCGAAGATTGGCGACCTGGCAGGGAAGGCACTCGGCATGGTGGCAAGCATTGGGAAGGGCCTTCTGCTCTTCCTGGCGTCGTTTATCGTCGCCGGCATTCTGATGGCATACGGCGAACCAGCGGCGACCACGAGTCGCGGTATCCTGGTTCGTGTGGCCGGTCCAAGCAGAGGGGAGACCTTCTTCAAACTGATAACGTCAACCATCCGCGCGGTCGCATCGGGCGTTATCGGTGTCGCCTTTATTCAAGCGGTACTTGTCGGCCTTGCGCTGCTGCTCGCCGGCGTACCGGCGGCGGGCGTTCTTACGGTCATCGTTCTCATTCTCGCTATTGCACAATTGCCCGCCGTGCTCATCACGCTTCCGGCCATTATCTACATCTGGTCGAGCGGTCAATACAGCACCGGCGCGGCGATTACACATACCATTATCCTGTTGGTGGTTGGCCTGGCGGATAATGTTTTGAAACCTTTATTGCTGGGTCGCGGCGTCGACGTGCCAATGCCGGTGATGTTGCTTGGTGCGTTAGGCGGGATGGCGAGCGGTGGGATCGTAGGAATGTTTGTCGGTGCGACGTTGTTCGCGCTCGGGCATCAAATCTTCATGGGGTGGGTGAGCGACGATCCAAACGCCGATGCGGTAGCGTTACACGACGAGGCGATTGAACTCGGCCATTAGCTGCACAAACGTAAATCTCTGTTTGGAGTTCCGCCTTTAGGCGGGTACTAACTTTCGATCCTGGAATAAAAGCCCGCCCAAAGGCGGAACTCCAAACACGGCGATCTATTGAGCGCGGCGTTCAGCCTCTGGCATCGAATAACGCGCGACGATCACCGTGATGTTATCGAGACCACCGTTAGCCAACGCCAGCTTCACCAGGGTATTACACGCCAGCTCCGCTGACTCCGCTTCATTCAACACAGACTCGATCAGACCATCGTCAACCATGTCCGTCAGACCATCAGTGCACAGCAGCAGTTGGTCGCCCTCAGTTAGTTCGTAATAATCAACGTCGGGTCTGAGTTCGTTGTCAGCCCCACCCACCGCCTGCAGCAACGCACCTTTGAATCCGACCACTAGTGGATCGTCGCTCGCGAGCGCGCCTTCATGAAGCAGTTGAGCCACCAGCGTGTGATCGCGCGTCAGCCGGTTTAGTTTTCCCTGGTGCAAGAGAGAAGCTCGCGAATCGCCTACATGAGACACGATGAGATGCTTACCATGCGATAACGCCATCGTCATGGTTGTGCACATTCCCTGAAGAGCCGAATGCGCCGTCGCTTCCTGAAGTAAGGCCTCATTCACGCGCCGAAATCGATCCTGCGCGCGCCACATCACCGTATTCTTCTCCTTGGCCCCCCAGCGAAATTGCCAGTCGGGTGTTCGCAGGGCCAGGTTGAGGAGCGTAAAGATTGCCTGACTGCTCGCGATTTCGCCTGCCGGCTGGCCACCCACTCCGTCAGCCACGACCATGGCATAAGCGGCTTCAGCGAACTTAAGACCGGGTGAGTTTTCATGCAGATTACTGAACAGCGTTTCTAACGCCCTGCCGACTCGAGCGACCAGATAATGATCTTCGTTATTCGGTCTAACGTGCCCCGGGTCTGAGATCGCAAATACGTCAACAGCTAAGTCGGAAGAAAAAGGTTCCGGAAGTTCGTCCTGAGGAAGGTCAGTGTGATCAGGTCGTAAGTTGTGGGTCATAACTTTCACTCCGGCGTCCTGCTGCCCGCTAGCGCCTTCGAATGTTCACAAGCTTCCAGGCGTTCTGATAGAGCTGCAACTCCACGACGCCCTTTTTGTTAAGTTTGAGCCGGCAAGCAGGATAGAGGGTGCCTGTATGATTTTTTCCGTGTTTGTCGATCATGATTTCTATGCCTGCCAGTTCGTAATCGCGCGACCGGGTAGAGGCCCAGACTTCGCCAAAAAGGAGGGCACGATCGGTCACGATGCGCAACAGAATGTTCCCATTGGGTTGTTTGAACTGCCAGACGTACTTGATGTCGTAGCCCAGTGTGCCAATGACTGCCATTCGTCCCTTGCTATGCATCTTGGACAGCGCGTTGACCAAACCCTCGTTGCCGTTTGACTGGAATGCCTCAATCATTCCAGCCCTTTCCTCGGGTGACGTCTGTTCTTCGATGATCAGGTTCACGCCGGCGTTTCGGCCCAACTGCTGCGCAGTGCCCATCGCTTGAGCCTGGATATGAATGCGCTTAGGTAATTTCTGGGCCGAACCCGTCGACTGAGTCAGCAGTATCAAACTCGCCACGGCGGCGATCGTCACAGTTGTCTTGAGTAACTTTCGCATCTGGGTACCTTTCCAGTTTTTGGAGTGCGGCGACCTGTTGCCGCGCTCCATACTCGAAATCTAACTCGCGATAGGCTGCGACAGGTCGCAGCCTCCAAAAGCGGTGACAGGTCACCGCACTCCGAAAAATGGACCGCGGCAGACGCAGTCATCCATACGGCTCTTATGGAGTGAAATGTTACGGCTGTGTGATTGCGGAGCTACTGTCAGTATTGACAGGTGAGACAGAAGAAGAGACGGCGAGGCAAACGGGCCGATGATTGACTGGGCGCGCTTTAGACCGCCTCAATTCATCACTGCATCGTAAATCAGCTGAAACGCGTTTGGCCCTATTCCGAGATCGCCCCGAAACGGCCGGTCCAAAGCGAACGTCATGAAAATCACAAGGCCTATGAAGGTCGCCAGCAGGAATACCTGAATTATCTGCAACCGGGCCTCCTCCACCCTGAAAAAGAAGGAAGCAGTCAACCCAATAAAAGCGCCCAGGATAACAACGCCCCACATCACGGCCGGCAAACCGGTTTGCACGGCATCGAGTCGAAGATTGCGAGCCTTGATCATCTCGTTATAGGCGCGAAGAGTTTCTCCATGAAGAACTTTTTGACCCTCAGTCTTTGGTTCAAATGCGATTAGGTCTCCCTGGAAGATGTACATGCGCTTGATGCCGCCGCGGGGGACCTGACCGCGGCGTTGCAAAGGCCAGGCTTCGTATATCGTTTGTTGGGTGTAGTAACGAAGTTCGTTTTGTAGGGTCCAGCGAATGGGTTCGGGATAGCCACTGACATCACGATACAGCGCCGCCAGCGCCGTCGCTTCCTGAGATACGATTGCCGAAGTATTTGAATAAGTTTGCCAGACACTCACCGCGATCAGCGCCACAGCCAGACCGTAAAACACCATGATCGACTGCAACATCGCGCCGACAAATTCCGAGTCCGCTACATGAACGCGAAGGCGCGGCAAGACATGGCGACGCACAATCACCAGGCCTATCAAAGAAAATAGACACAAAGACCCGACGATCGCCGGTCCAGCGATCAGCAAGGGAAGATCGAAGATCCGTTCGAACATTGATGAAAGTTTAGGGAGGAGCTAACTCATGAGGAACTGGCAAATGTGACAGTGATACGACGGATTCTCGAAATTGCCGATTGCCGATTGCCAATTGGCAATCTTCAAGATCACTTGGGCAGCTCCGGGATCAGGTAAAACATCATCGCGATGATCGCGTAAACCGTCATCAGTTGGACTCCTTTGAACCAATTCGACTGGCCATCGCCAGAGACCATCGCGCCAATCAACACGGCCATAAAAAGGGAACCGATCTCGGCCCGTCCAAACGCGAGGTCGAGTGGCTGCGGCGCGATGAAATAACTTGCCAGGACCAACAGGGGCGCGACGAACAAGGCGATCTGGATACAACTTCCGAGAGCGATGCCAATAGACAAGTCCATTTTGTTCTTGCGTCCCATCGCAATCGCAGAACCGCTTTCCGCCGCTCCTCCGACAATGGCAATGAAAACGATTCCCAGAAACACTTGAGACATGCCGAGCGACTTTCCGGTAGCCTCGGCCGCTCCCACAAGAATCTCGCTCATCCACGCGGCGAACACTGACGCCGCCAACAAGCTGCCAATCGCTCGAGGCAGTCCCCAATGTTCTTCGCTATGCTCTACGGGTGCTTCGCTTTCTACGCTGGCGAACGCGCTCGAGTGTGTTTTCAACGAATACAGAACATAGAGCCCATAGACAATGAGAAGTAATACTGCGATCGCTATGTTAAGGATTTGTTTTTGACGGATAACAGACTCGGGAGCGAACACGCGGCTGAAAGCGCTTGGTACTGTCATGCTGATCGCCGCCAGAAACATCATGGTGCTGTAGGCCCGGGCAGCGGTCGAACTAAATCGTTGTTCGTGAAAACGTAGGCCACCGAGCAGGAAAGCGGCGCCCAATGCCAATAACAAATTGGCAAGGATCGCTCCGACCAACGAGGCGCGAACCATGTCGAGGTAACCTGCTTTCAACGCCACGAGGGCAATGATCAATTCCGGCGCGTTTCCGAAAGTAGCGTTTAATAATCCGCCCACCGCATCCCCGGTGCGCGTCGCAAGTTGTTCGGTGGCCCGGACAATCATCGCGGCAATTGGAACTATAGCGAGCGATGCCGAGAAGAAAATTACGGGCGCAGATACGCCACCGACATGATCCAGCACTACGGTGATGGGTATGAAGATTAGTAACCAGTTAATTGGGGTCCGGAGTGCGTTGCCAATCGGGGTACTTCGCTGGAGTGTTGAAACGTGGTTCATTCTAAAAAACTCCCTCTCCCTTTGGGAGGGTAATGACATACTTGGCTGAGCATCTGGGTCGAAGGGCTAAGAGTCCGCTGGACCAACAAAATTCTGCGACGGCAATGAGGTCAGTACCACCCGCTACCGCATGGTGGTGCTGACCTCATCCCGCCACTAGTCTCATGATTGGGAAAGCGGTCTGTCCGCTACTGTTTTGGTCAGTCAAGTACCGGGAGAAGGGGGATCAAGGTGCGTTGAGTCCTTCCGCCCGAAATATTGCACAAGTTGAATTGATCAGATCGAGCGAGGGAGACTTGACGTCGTCAAGCGTGTAATCGAGTCCCAGGTTCTTCCATTTGAATCGACCCAGTTGATGAAATGGCAATACTTCCACGCGCTCGACATTTCCGAGGCCGGCAATGAACTTCGCCATCTGAGTTAGATCTCCAGCGTCGTCGGTTAAGCCAGGCACGAGCACGAAGCGTACCCAGACCGGCCGACGTCGACTTGCCAGTCGCTGCGCGAAATCGAGCGTTGGCCCAATGCCTTTTCCGGTCAGCCGACGATGCTTTTCCTCACCCCAGGTCTTGATGCCCAGCATGACAAGATCAATCGTCTCGAGTTCTTCATTCGAGAGACGTTCGCCCAGGAGGCCGTTAGTCTCCATTGCGGTATGAATTTTCATCGCCTTCAAGGCGGTGAAGAGCTTGACGGCAAACCGATCCTGCAAAAGCGGTTCGCCGCCGCTCAAAGTAAAACCGCCGTGCATAACCTGCAATCCATGACGGTATTGCCCGATCTCCTGCGTGGCACGGGGAACCGTCACGGGCAAGCCATTCATCACGCTCCACGTGTCAGGATTGTGACAGTACAAACAACGCCATTGACAACCTGCCGTCCAGCCGACCACTCGCACGCCCGGCCCATCGACCGTGGAACCGGTGGTAAACGAATGCACGAAACCCATGTCCCCGGTTTTCAGCGCTTTCTTGACCGTAAATTCTGAAACGCTGACGCTTTGGTTGATACGCAGCTCATAGGGGCTTTTTCCCGCCAACGAATCAATTGGTAAAGGTCTTTCCGCACTCATACTCTATTTCCCGTGATGAATTGAATCACCGGCGCGAAGTGCCTGCCGCATCAGGCGCCATGGAAGGTTCGATTGATAACGTCCGTTTGCTGCTCGCGTGTAAGTCGCACAAAATTTACCGCATAGCCCGATACGCGGATCGTAAGGTTCGGATACTTCTCAGGATGATCCATCGCATCGATGAGCGTGTCCCGGTTCAACACATTCACGTTCATGTGAAAACCAGTGGTGCCGAAGAATGCGTCGAGCATGCTGCGCAGATTCACTACTCGATCGTCGGCGGCTCTGCCCAGTCCTTCCGGAATCAGCGTAGTCGTCAAAGAAATTCCATCCGCGGCATCGCGGTAAGGAATCTTCGCAACCGACGCTGCGGAAGCATGAATGCCATGTACGTCTCGTCCATGCATCGGATTGGCGCCCGGCGCGAACGGTTCGCCCAGCCGTCGCCCGTCCGGAGTGTTGCCGGTGCTCTTGCCGTAAACCACGTTGGAAGTAATCGTCAGAATGGATTGCGTGTGAAGCGCATTACGGTAAGTCGGATACTTGCGCAGCTTACTCATGAAAGTGCTGACGACCCAACTTGCCAGATGATCCACGCGATTATCGTTGTTGCCAAACTGGGGAAACTCGCCTTCAGTCTGGAAATCGGTAACGAGTCCCGTGGCGTTGCGAATCACTTTCACCCTGGCAAAACGGATCGCCGATAAGCTGTCAGCGACGACCGACATGCCGGCCATGCCGAAAGCCATGGTGCGTACCGGGTCGTAGTCATGCAGGGCCATCTCCAATCGCTCATAGGCATATTTGTCATGCATGTAATGGATGATGTTCATCGCATTAACGTAAACCTCGGCAAGCCACTGCATCATCTTTTCGAACTTCTCGAGCACGTCGTCAAAATCGAGATAGTCGCCCTCCACTGCTTTCGTCGTCGGCCCAATTTGATCGCCGGTAATCTCATCGCGTCCGCCATTGATTGCATAGAGAAGGCACTTTGCCAAATTCGCGCGGGCACCGAAGAACTGCATCTGCTTGCCCATCAGCATCGGTGAGACACAACAGGCCACCGCGCCGTCATCGCCCCAGGCGCGGCGCATGATTTCGTCACTTTCGAATTGGATTGAACTGGTGTCAATCGCCACTTTGGAAGCGAAGCTGCGAAATCCATCCGGCAGTCGTGGCGAATACCAGATCGTCATATTTGGTTCCGGCGCCGGCCCGAGGTTGTAGAGAGTTTGCAGAAAGCGAAAGCTCGTTTTTGTTACGAGCGTCCGCCCATCGTCGCCCATGCCGCCAATGGATTCGGTTACCCAGGTAGGATCGCCCGCGAATAGCTCGTCGTATTCCGGCGTGCGTAGGAAGCGGACAATGCGTAGCTTGATGACAAAGTCGTCGATGATCTCCTGCGCCTGTTCTTCGGTGAGGACGCCGGCTGCAAGATCGCGCTCAAAGTAAATATCCAAAAACGTCGAGGTCCGGCCCAGCGACATAGCCGCTCCGTTTTGTTCCTTCACCGCCGCGAGATAGCCGAAGTAAAGCCACTGGACCGCTTCGCGCGCAGTGCGAGCGGGAACTGAAATATCGAAGCCATAACTCGCGGCCATCTCTTGCAGTTCTTTAAGCGCGCGTATCTGTTCGCTGAGCTCTTCGCGATCGCGAATGATCTCGTCGGTCGACATCGCTGCATCGATACTGCGCTTTTCCTCCTGCTTTCGTTCGATTAGCCGGGTGACGCCGTAAAGCGCGACCCGCCGGTAATCGCCAATGATCCGTCCGCGCCCATATGCATCCGGAAGTCCGGTAAGGATGTGCGAACTACGACAGCGCCTGACATCCGCGGTGTAAGCGTCAAAGACCCCATCGTTGTGCGTCTTGCGATACTTCGTGAATGTTTCGACGACGGCGGGATCAGCCTCGTAGCCATAGGTCTTAAGCGCATTAACGATCATGCGGAACCCGCCATTTGGCATGATCGCCCGCTTCAGAGGAGCTTCGGTTTGCAAACCAACGATGACCTCATTTTCGCGATCGATATAACCCGGTGCGTGCGCGGTGATTGAGGTAGGAATTTGGGAGACGTCGAGTATGCCCTTGCGGCGCTCCTCAATGAAGAGTTCGCTCAGGTGAGCCCAGATCTTTGTCGTGCGCTCGGTGGCGGGCGCCAGAAAGGAGCCGTCGCCGTGATACGTCTGGTAGTTCTGTTGGATGAAGTCCCGAACGTTGATCTCTTTTTGCCAGAGACCGGTCTTCATGCCTTTCCAGCCGGAGGCGGATTGATTTTCCCCAGACTTTTCTAATACGGCGATACTCATAACACTGTCTCCTTACGGCTCTCAGTCGCGCGCGCGCCACTCGCAACATGCGCGAATGGTTCTGTCGCCTGCTCGTTCAACCCCAGCAGTAATGCTGTATGCCGAGCGATCATTAGTTCTTCGTTGGTAGGAATCACCCAGACCGAAACCTTACTTTGCCGAGTAGAGATTTGTGAATCGCAACGGCTGTTGGCCTCTTCATCAAGCTCGATTCCAAGCCATGCGGACGCTTCACAAATGCGCGTGCGAATCTCGGCTGAGTTCTCGCCTATACCGGCTGTGAAGACCAACGCGTCCAGCCCGCCGAGGACGGCACTTAAGGCTCCTATCTCTTTAGTCGTGCGGTAGACAAAATAATCGACCGCCAGTCGTGCCCTGGGTTCACTGAGCCCGAGCAGGTCGCGCATGTCATTACTGATTTCAGAAATCGCGAGCAACCCGGCTTTCTTGTAAAGAATTGTTTCCACTTCTTTGGCTGAGAGACCCAGCGTCTGGAACAGAAACAGAACAACGCCCGGATCGATTGAACCGGGCCGCGTTCCCATGCACAACCCATCGACCGCGGTGAAACCCATCGTTGAGTCGACACTCTTTCCGTCTTTCAAGGCACACAGGCTCGCACCGCTGCCGAGGTGCGCGACAATGACTTTTCCTTTGGCAATGTCGGGCGCCACTTCGGGCAGGATTGAAGCGATGTATTCGTAGGAGATGCCATGGAAACCGTACCGCTCGACGCCGGCCCGACATAATTCCTGTGGCAGCGGTACAAGCTCAGCGACTTTGCTGTGACCGCGATGAAAGCTGGTGTCGAAACAAGCGACCTGCGGAACGCTCGGCAGTCGCTCAGACACTGCGTCAATCGCAGCCAGGTTGTAGGGTTGATGTAGTGGAGCCAGGGGAATGAGTTTGTGAAGCTCAGTCAAAACCTGCTGGTTCACGACGGTTGGACGATCAAAACGTGGACCGCCGTGAACGACTCGATGACCAACTCCCAATACTCGCGAACCGCCGTAATTCGATCTTAGCCAGCCGGCGAGGACATCGATCGCATCACCACCGTTACTAACTGACGGATCTAACTTCTGATCGGTCAGCTTCTCTCCGTTGGCGCCCTTAGCCAACAGCCGGGGTGATGTGCCGATGCCCTCGACCTGGCCCCGCGCCTCCAACCGCCAATTTTCGCCATTTGGCCGTTGAAAGACGCAGAACTTTAAACTTGACGAGCCTGCGTTCAGGACTAGTGCATAGTCACCCATCACGCTCTTCCTTCACGATTCGCCGCATTTACTGCAGAAGAATATTCAACGTGAACGTGGACAGCAGGACCGTTCCGAGCAACACCGCTGCGAAAGCCATTTGAAAATAAGGGTTACTGACTACACTCGATTTCGTGCCGATCCGCTTCATTGTTTTGTGATACTGAATCATCATGACGAACAGCGGAGCAGTCCCCGCCAGTAACATGAACATGCCGAAATTTCTCGGTGTCTGAGGCCGCATGAATGTCACCGCAGAATTCTCCTGCAGGTAGCGCAGCACCTGGTAAATCGCGAATCCAAAACCGATAAAGTTTAAGGAGGTTCGCACTCCGGCCAGCAAACTTCGGTCTGCTGCCAACACAGTTCTCTCAAGCGCGAGCTTGTCGGACAGTTTCAGTTCTCCGTCGTCCTGGATCGCTGCTACTCCCACACTCTTTTCTCTTGAAACATTTGCTACTCGCAGGGCCCAGGCGGACCAGGCCGTGTTACCAATGTCCATCGGGTTTTTACCAGCCACGCATTACCTCGCTATGGCCGCCTGGCGCCGTGCATGAGCTACCAGGTTGGCAATTGCACAACTTGCTATGCGTGACCTCACGCTATCCGCCCGGCTCGTTAGGACAACGGGCACGCGGGCGCCGAGCACCATACCGGCGCTGTCAGCATTGGCCAGGAAACTGAGTTGTTTAGCGAGAATGTTTCCAGCTTCCAAATCCGGCGCGAGCAAAATGTCCGGATCACCTGCGACCGCCGAGTTGATGCCCTTTGTCTTTGCCGCTTCTTTACTAATTGCGTTGTCGAAAGCTAGCGGCCCATCGAGCAGACCGCCTTTGATCTGCCCACGCTCGGCCATCTTGCAAAGCGCAGCTGCGTCCAGGGTCGCCGGCATTTTTGAGGTAACGGTCTCAACGGCGGCGAGAATCGCTACTTTCGGTCGGTCCAGTCCGAGTGAGATCGCGAGGTCGATCGCGTTCTGACAAATGTCGACCTTATCTTCCAGCCCCGGAGCAATGTTGATTGCTGCATCAGTGATGATCAGCACTTTGTGATAGGTCGGCACATCCATCACGAAGGCATGACTGATGCGACGTCCGGTCCGCAAGCCGCCTTCACGAGAGACAATCGCCGACATCAACTCGTCAGTGTGCAGACTGCCTTTCATCAAGACTTCTGCTTTACCCTCGCGAATGAGTTCGACGGCCTTCCTGGCAGCCGCAGGACCGTCGGCGGCGTCAACAATCTGAAAAGTGCCGAGGTCTACTCCGGCGGACTTTGCTGTCGCAGCTATTTGCTCCGCCGGGCCTATCAGTATCGGCACGATCAGTTTCTTTTTCGCAGCTTCAATCGCCCCCGTCAGTGCGGAGGCCTCACACGGATATGCGACCGCAGTTGGCACCGGCTCAAAACTAAGACAGCGTTCCAACAATCGTTCGTATTTACCGCTTCCTGTAGCTGTTGCTTGCTGCAATCGTTAACTCCTTGTTGCGGGTTGGCGTACTGCCGGACCCGTTTCTTTCAACATCAGCGTCAGCAGGATCGCTATCCCGACTCCATAAAGCAGCGGCGCAAAGGTGACCTGATAGTGGTGGAGGTCCAGGCGCTCTGCGCCGCCCGAAGCGCGCAGCAGTATCCACCCGAACACCGGACCCAGCAGCGCGCTAAACGTGAAATTCAAGAAGTTGACGACTCCGGTTGCGGTGCCGCCAAATTGCGGTGGGTTAACTTCCTTGATGATCGTGTAAGGCAGCATCGCCGCACCGGAAGCAATACCGGCTACCAGACCCAGGACGTAGGGCGGCAAAACGTTAGTGGGCCCGTACAGAATCCACGTCATACACGCGAGCAAGACAAAGGCTGCGCCTAACAGAACCGGCTTGCGACGGCCCAATCGATCAGAGAGAAAGCCAAGCACCGGGCAGCCGATGATCCATCCGAAGGGAACTGTCGACGAACGCAACACCGCAGTTGCATAGTCGAACCCGTGAGCGTCCTGCAGGTAACGCACGCCCCAAATCATGTCGAAGATCGTGGTGGGAATGAACATCAGCCCCGCAATCAGACCGCATAGGATCGATTGAGGATTCCTGAAGACTGTGCCAAACCCGGCGATCGTGGTCTTCAACCCGCCGCTGGATGCTTCTTTTGATTCATCGTTCGGGATTAGGAAGAAGAGCAACATGCCGATCAGCATTCCGGCGACACCCATCGCGATCCAGAACTTACTCCAACTAACGCCACGTCCGATCAGCGGTCCTACCAGAAACTGGCCCGCGGAGCCGCCGGCCATTCCGAACATTTGCGTCGCTCCAATCAGCGTGGCAGCCTGCGAGGCAGGGAAGTTCTTAGTAGCGATGTAGACAGCACCAACCAGAGCAAAGACACCGCCGGCGCCCTGAAGAAATCTGCCGGCGCCGGCTGCCCGGGCGTGACCCGTTGCAAAGAGTAGTGCGCCTATCCCCACTATGACGGCGGCAAACGGTAACAACCGGCGCGGACCGAGACGATCCATTGCGGCGCCAGCCACCAGGCTAAACGGGGAATAGCCGTAGTAGAAAAGTCCGACAATCGAAGCTACGCCCAACGTGGTGATGCCAAACGCTTCCGACAACTGCGGCATCATGACCGCCGGCGCGGAACGCATGGCGTATTGATAGAAGTAGAAGACCGCCGTTAACAGCCAGGCGACAGTAGCTATTCGGACGCTGTTTAGCGCGCCGCGTTTGGCCTCAATTTTTGCCACCGCCTGGGCCATACGTGATTTCTTACTTCCAGAGTGAGCTTGCTCTCTCCAGGTTGGTCAGCTGTAAACGTTCGGCGAATCTCTCTTACTTTATTGGCTTCGCAGTAACGCGACACTGGCAAAACTGACAGGTGTATTTATCGTTGTTTTTGGATTGGTTGTTTGGAGTACCGCCTTTAGGCGGGTAGTTTTCTTTTTAGAAGTTTAAAAACCCGCCTAAAGGCTGTACTCCAAACATGTCACGCCTTCGGATACTTCTTGAACATTTTTGTAATTGCGTTGTTGACTGTTTTGGCAACCAGCTTTGCATCCGCTACCGGATCAGGGCCTGGCGCACGCTGCAACACATCCCTGGCCGTTCCGCGAAAAATAATGCGATCAGTTTTGTTGTCGAAGAGATCTATCACTAACGTTCCAGTCACCACGTCAAACGTTGCTGGTGTCCCGGTAGGCACTAACCCCACGTAGGCCGGATTGACGTTGTAGCCAAACTTAGCCTCCCCGACTTGAAGGTTGTAACCAGTGGCGGCCATATACGAGACACGCAGGTCGCCGTTTGCATCGACCTTCGTTAGACCTCGGGCGCCGAGTTCGCGTTCCACTGCCGCGATGATCATTTCATTGACGAGAGGATTGCGCGCTCCCTGGGTGCTGGAAAACACGTAGCTCTTGTAACCGGAAAAATTAATTGCCTTGTCGTACCCGCTCGACACTTTTTGCGCGTGCGACACGGCCCCAACGAAAAGGATCAGGCTTAGTATCAATGCTGGCTTCATTTTTCTGGCTTCCTTCGAGCGTGATCGGCGAGTTCGCGAACGTCACCGCAGTTGCAGCTTCGGCCGCGCAGTCGCGGGTTGTTTAAGGTACGGATCTAATAGCTGTTTCCACGCATGACTGACTCGCTCATATTCCTCAGCGCATAATTCCGCGCGTTCAACTGGCAGCGTCTGGTCCTTCACGAGGTGATCATATTTCTTCGGATCGTGTCCGTAGATTAAGCAAATGTTGTCGAAGAAACGTTGCTCATCGAGTGAGTGCTCGTCCCAATACACCTGCTCGCCTGATTTGAGATTCGCGTAAAGCTCGAACGAAAGCGCGCCGGCAAACGCTATTTGCTCACCCTCTTCGGTACGCTCTATCAACACCAGGGTAGATAACTGATCAACTGCGTCTTCCTCTCTTCCAGTGATGGGAATGTTCCACGCATCAACCAGGGCATGTCCCAACTCGTGAAAAAATGTCGCAGCCACGGCATCTTTCACCGCCTCATCAAGTTTCGTTTTGTCCTTTATCTTTCGTGCGAAGAGTCCCTGGTATTCATCGATTAGCTCATGGCAGAGTGTTATTTGATGAAGTTCCGGATCGTAGCTCGCATTAGGCTGTCCGCAGTCCTCGAATGAAAGCTGAATATCAAAAGGAAGAATCAGACGCTGATTCAGCTCGGTCATCAGACGTTCGATCGCGTCGGGATTCAAACCGAACGTGATGGCAGCCTCACCGTTGCGGGCCAGGTAGTTAAGCCTCAAATCTCCCTTGTCCTCGGGGACGCGAGCGGAGGATTCGAAGACCTGGCTGCTCGCGCTCTGGTTTGCAGAACCAGTCGGAATATCGCCCGCGCCCTGGCCGCAAGACGGCGAAACGGCAACGAGAACAGCAATCAAAAGTATGGCCCACCCGAACCTCACGAATTTGGCCATGGTCAAGGCTCTCTTTTGTCAGCGTCCGGATCGACCCCCTTGCGATAAGAGATGCCGCGCGAATTCACCGGGTCAAAGTTATGAGAATCCGACTCGACGGCGTCTATCTGAAGGCTGCGAGCACGGACCGCTCCACAACCGTGTTACTTACTCTTTCATGCGGAGCTGATAAAGCCGTGCCAGCCGCTCCAGATCAGCCCTTACCGCGGCCCAGTCACTCTGCACTTCCGGCGTGAGTTTGGCCTTGTGTTTTTGCAGGAAGCTATCGATCCTGGCTCCCTGAGTAAGAACTTCTTTAGCAGCGTCAACAGCGCCGTCATCCTTGCGACGATCCTCGAGCCGGCGGGTCGCAGCGCGGAATTCGCTGTTAACTCGGTTAATCTCGTCTTCAGTGTTGGTGTTATTCAAAACTGAATGATCGAGCGCGGCGTCGAGAGACAGCTTGTACTTGTCCGCCATATCTTCAATGTGCTGCAACAGATTCTTGATGTCGGCTTCGCCTATCGGAGCCGCTATGGCGTGTCCCTTTTCCCACGTGATATTGAAACCTTTAGCCAGTTCACCAAGGTCGGCACGCAAAGTTGACCAATCCTCTTCGACGCCGTCCAGTGGATTGCGAATCAAAAAGTTTTCGATAGCCACTCCGCTGTGTATCACGGTCTCGAAGTTTGCTTTCGCGTTCGCCGCCGTATGATCGTTAGCTAAGCCTTCGGTCGCTTCTTGTAGGCGCTTGAGGATCGCATTCAGATCGTCCTCCCGGGCCGAGCCGTCGAAACCCGCTTTGTCCATCGCCTTGTCCGCAGTCTCGACGAAACGTTCAGTGCTCGTATGAATGCGGATCAGAAGGGCCTTCAGTTCATCCTCTGAAATCTTCTGCTTCACTTGCGCGTTAGATACCCCGACAGTGAGGACCATCATCACTATGGTTAACATTACCGATTTGTGTACTCGCATATCACTCTCCTTGGTTGCGGTCAGCCTGGTTCCTGGCAGCCTGGTTCTTGGTTCTGCAAACCCTGGTGCTTATCCTGGTTCGTTTGACCAAACTAACGAGTGGCCAAACATACGTTTCTTCCGATCCTCATTCACGCGAATTTCAACTGACGATTCTTCAAAAGGCGATGATGCCCTGTAGCATCGGCACCCAGCCGTTCATACCCGCGGTGTAGGGAGTAAACGCGCCGCTGTAAGGCGCTTTGTTAACGCGCATGAGCTCCCCGTTGAGCCACAAACGCTCGGTCGGAAGGAAATGCCATTTGAGGCCGACACCGTACTCTGACGAGTTGCCGAAATGTCCAAACACCTGCGAGCCACGGCCATAAGCAAGCAGCTTCTTAGGCAGAACAAAATAGCTCGCCGACAATTCGTAGCCGTGATCAAACGTCGATTTCTCAGGAATCGGTCCGTCAGCTTCGAAGTCGCTTAACCCACGGAAGTAGTACTGTCCGTTGATTGCCAGCCCGTTGTATTTAAGGCCCCAGTCGATCGCCCACATTTTGTAGAGAGCTTTGTCGACGGTGACACCCGGCGCAAACGCTCCGGTTGAGAACGCCAGAACGCCGTCGGAATTGTAGATGGCCGTGTTATCAGGACTCGATTGATCGAGATTTGAAAAGCGGTCTTCCCTGGATCTTGTTAGCGAGGTGCCAAAGCGAACGCGAAGCTTTTTCTGGGCGAAATAGTCATCGTACATGTTGGCCGATTTGCCGGGTTCCGAGTAACCACCCAGCGGCTCCCACCAGAGACTGCCGGCGAACAGCAGGTTCGTATCGATCTTGGCAGCCGAGATATTGATGCTGTTGAGAGCGTTGCCGACGAACCCGATATAGTTCAGCCCCTTGGTAAGTTCGCCGGTGGCCCAAAAACCCTGAGTGAAGCCAGGTCGGAAGAAGTTGTCCGCCATGCTGCGGTCGGTGGCGGTGTAATACGGGAACGTGTTAACCAGCGATCGGCTCCCCGGAACACCCGTGTAACCTCCCATGAGCGTGAGGTGCTTGTTGAATTGCCAGCCAATGTTTCCGGCTACGACAATTGACGACGCGCCGGCAGACGTCCAAACCGTAAGGCTATATCGCACCCGCTTGTCGAAGATGTAGCCACCCAGGATGAACATCGAGCGGTTTACGGTGATGTCGTTGCGTCTATGGACCTCGCGCACAACGCCCAGGTGGTCGGTGAAAGTCTCGCCGGAGTTCAGTGTGTTGAGATATCTGATCTGGGTGTTGTTATTGAACCGCAGCAGGAAAGGCACCTTGGCGTCGTCGGGAGTTTTCCAAAGTATAATTCCATCCTGGTAACGCTCCGGACTCGGTTGAGTGGTCTGGATGGGCGCCGGCTGTGAGGAATTATTTGCTGCATCACTCGGCGCAACCGGTTCGGTCGCGCCATTTGTCATCGGCAATGTAGCGGCTGCATTGCGCGTTGCAGTTGGCTGTCCATTAGACTGCAAATCCGCGCCAGCTGCGCCGTCAAGCCGTCGCTGCAAACGATCGACTTGTTCCAGCAGCATCTTCTGCTGCTCCTCCATCTTGCGAAGTAGTTCCCGCACCGCTGCGTTCTCCGCCTTCACGGCCTCGATGTCGCCTTCCAGATCCTTTGAGTTGGGCTTTTTCGCCACGTCTTTGCTCTCCTCGCCGTCTGGCTTCGGTGCCGCGGTAGCAACTTTGTCCTCCAGGTTTGTCGTCCTGGATCCCCGAGCGATGGCGATGCCCTGATTACTTGCCGGAGACTGTCCAAAGGTAGAAGACGTGAGTAACCCGATTGATCCGAGCATTAGTGCAACTGAAAACTTTATGCGTGCCCCGCGTATTGACATTCGTTGGCTGTCCATTTCTTCGCAGTTTGGCCCGGGCGATACGGTGCGTCGAAGTCGACGGGAGCGCCTGAGCGCGAACTCTTTGCTGGCAATCGCGTAGGCAGTCTTTAACCTAAGCCTTTTGCAGCAACGCAACACTGTCAAAACTTACAGGGTCTCGTGATTGCCAATTGCCGATTGCGGATTGCTCATTAGCTGATCGCGTCACACCGACGAAAATCGGCAATTGGCAATCGGCAACTCGCTCGCGTGCCTGTAAGAATTGACAGTCACCAACCGGCTCCTTCGGGTCTACCTTTTCGGGCGTGGCTCCCCGTCGCCGATCAACCAATCAGTCAAAGGAGACCTTTTAATGAAACGATTACTATCACTGGCTGCAGTCGCGCTGATTTGCGCAACCACTTCCTGGGCGCAGTCTGGCGACTACAAGAATTGGGAATTCTTCGGCGGTTATTCAGCTATGAGTTTTGATAACCTCGGAGGCGACACAAACAACCCGGCGATAGACGAAGTGCTTGGCGGGAAAAACACCTTGCGCGGTTTCAACGTGGCGTTAACCCGCAACTTCCATCGATACTTCGGCGTGAAGTTTGACTACTCGCTCCATCTGCGGGAAGACAACTTCTCACGCCCGGCCGGCAGCGGCACTGTAGATTCGACGATCCAGAATTTTCTGGGCGGGATCCAAATCAAGGATAATTCGGAAGATGGACCACGCTTCAAGCCTTTTGGGCATGCGCTGTTTGGCGTGGCCACTCAGAAGGTCGATATTGACAGTCCGCAACTACCTGCGGTGTTCGGGATCAGTGATTTCCACGTGAACGAAACCAGCTTTGCCATGGCGTTTGGCGGCGGCGTCGACATCAAACTAAATGATCGGTTTGACGTGCGCGTAGTTCAACTGGACTGGAATATCATTACCCGCGGAGATCAGCAGACGGGGGTCGTCCTGGTGCCCACTCCATTTCAAGCCGTCGGTACACCCTTCATCATACCGGGCAAGACTCAGAACAACTTTCGTATTGGCGCCGGCATCGTGATTCATTAACCGCCGTACGTCACGCGTTTCGGCTCCTTCTCTCTTGGGGAGGGCAATGACACTTGGCTGACCATCTGGGTGGAAGGGTTAAAGAGTCCGCTGGACCAACAAAATTCTGCGACGGCAATGAGGTCAGTACCACCACGCGGTAGCGGGTGGGTCAAGGGATTGTCGATTTGCGATTGTCGATTGCGGATTGACCTTTCGCCCAAGATCAATCGGCAATCGGCAATTGACAATCGCCAATCAAGAGACCCACCCGCTACCGCGTGGTGGTACTGACCTCATCTCGCCGCTAGTGGCGATGACGCCAGGCCCTCACTCTAACCCAGTGGGACAGGGAACAAGTGTACAAGCCGAACACGGTTTACGTTTGCGTTGACCGCAAGTGCAAGTGACCCGTTGGAACCCTGCAACGCTGCTGCACAAAAATCAGAACTGGGAGCGGTAGCGACCAGCCAAACAATCAAGAGGGAAGCATTTATTTTGGTGACGTGTTTTAGGTTGAGTCCTGGGCTGGTCGCTACCGCTCCCAGTTCTGATTTTGTCTGGCGAACCTTGACACTTTTGCTCGCCAATATCCCACGAGTCAGATACATGAATACTTTTGGAAGGGTAATCACATACTTGAGTGACCAAAACAGTAGCGGACAGCCCGCTTTCCCAATCGTGACACTAGTGGCGGGATGAGGTCAGTACGACCACGCGGTAGCGGGTGGGTCATCGGATTGCCAATTGTCGATTGCCGATTTCAGATTGATGTTTCGCTTAAGGCCAATCGGCAATTGACAATCGGCAATCAACAGACCCACCCGCTACCGCGTGGTGGTACTGACCTCATTGCCGTCGCAGAATTTTGTTGGTCCAGCGGACTCTTAGCCCTTCGACCCAGATGGTCAGCCAAGTATGTCATTACCTTTGGGAGGGGGAACAAGTGTACAAGCCGGACATAGCCTACGTTTTCGGCACCCTCTCCAATCAGAATTACGGTGTGGCTGTCCTTACCTGCACGCGTACCGCTTCCTCCGGCGCTGGTGTTTCGCCGACGAGCATTCTGTAGGCAGCGCCTGCGAGCAACGCGCCGACGATTGGAGCGACCCAGAAAAGCCACAACTGTTTGACTGCCCAACCGCCGACAAAGAGGGCCGGGCCAGTGCTACGCGCCGGGTTCACAGAGGTGTTTGTCACCGGGATACTGACAAGATGTATTAGCGTCAGAGCTAGTCCAATCGCAATCGGGGCAAGTCCTTTAGGCGCGCGCTCGTCAGTAGCGCCAAGAATTACGATCAGGAAAAAGAAAGTCATCACGACTTCGGCGACCAGACCCGCAACAAGCGTGTATCCGCCGGGAGAGTGATCGGCATAACCATTCGACGCGAAGCCGGCGCTGAGGTCGAACCCCGCTTTGCCACTGGCGATCACAAATAGAATCCCCGCGCCGGCAATCGCTCCGGCAAGCTGAGCGACGATGTACGGAGCGATGTCTTTCGCTGGAATGCGTCCGCCGCTGAAAAGCCCAATCGTCACTGCCGGGTTGAAGTGGCCGCCCGAGATGTGGCCCACCGCATAAGCCATCGTGAGCACCGAAAGGCCAAATGCGAAGGAGACGCCGAGCAGTCCAATTCCGACACCTGGAAAAGCTGCGGCCAACACTGCACTGCCACAGCCGCCGAGGACCAGCCACAACGTTCCGAGAAATTCCGCCGACATCCTTTGTGTCAGACTTAGCTCCTTCATGATTCACCTCTTTCCCGGATCAGCGAAACTGACGTCACAAAAGCTAGTGGGTCAGTTTGTTCGATAAGCTTTAGCTTGTCGTGTCGGGGCGACAAACTGAAGTTTGGCGGACACCTGTTCCCGAGGCCATTCTGAAATGATGCAAGCAGTAGAATTGAGATAACTCGCCGAGCCACGCAAATTTCTCGTGACCCGGCGAGCCATCTTTGCTGAGGAATGAAGGCTCCTTCGCTGGACACCGATCCCCACGCCGACTTCCATCGGAGGAGTCCCATTCACTCAGCAGAGCACTACGGATTGAGCGAGGCCGGCCTCGCTTGTTTCCTTGTACTTACTGTTCATATCTCTTGCGGTTTCGGCCAGGGCCATCACAGTCGCATCGAAATCGACGCGGTGCCGGGACGCGATCTCGTTGCTGGCGATTGCGTACGCAGTCCAGGCCTTGACCGCGCCGAATGCGCAGCGCTCAATGCATGGAACCTGCACGTAGCCGGCGACCGGATCGCAAGTCATGCCCAGGTGATGTTCCAGAGCTGACTCGGCAGCGTTTTCTACCACTTTCGATTCCGCATCGTAGGCAGTAGCGATCAGTGCCGCCGCCATCGACGAGGCCACGCCTATCTCTGCCTGGCAGCCCCCTTCGGCCGCAGACAGCGTCGCATGATGCTTGCACAGATAGCCCACTCCCAAAGCGGCGAGCATGCCGTCACGCACCTTTTGCCGATCGACTTTTCGTACCTCCAGAAGCGCAAAGACCAGCGACGGCATAACGCCCGCGGAACCGCCGGTCGGAGCTGTGATCACTAGGTGGCCGCGGCCGTTCTCTTCAGACGCTGCAATAGCGAATGCTGAAAGCGCGCCGACGCCTTTGTCCGCCGCGTAACGATCATCCATCGCCCGCTTGAAAACGGTCGCGGCCTTGCTGTGCAATTTGATCGGACCCGGCAGCACGTCGTCCTCCGACATTGAGAGGCCCGACTTCACAGTGGCAACCATGGCGTTGATGATCTTGTCGATAAAGGCATACACCTCTTCTTCACTTCGGCCGGCGATCGACATCTCGTTAGCCAGCATCACCTTCGCGATCGAGATCTTATTGTTGTCAGCGTGGTCCCGCAGTTCCTTCATCAACCGGAACGGGTACTTCGGAGCGTTTTTCTTCGGCGGGGTATAACCCTTCCACTCGATGAATCCTCCGCCCACTGAATAGTACTCCTGCTCGAGCAGCACGTCGGTGCCGGCGAGCAGCTTGACCGTCATCGTGTTCGGGTGCTTAAAGTCGCCCTTCGTCGCGTCATAGATCACGTCTTTGAGGCTGACCGGGATCGTCTTCTCGCCGAGCTTCACGTCGAAACTCTGGTCGGGCTTATCTCGCAGGCTGTCCAGAAATAAAGGATCGACGGTCGCCGGCTCTTTTCCAACCAGTCCAGCCAATGCCGCGCGTTCCGTGCCGTGGCCCTTGCCAGTGGCACTGAGGCTGCCGAATAAGTTGACCTGAAGCTTCGTCGCTTTCGCGAGTTTGTCGGCAGGAAGTTTTTCGGCTCGCTGGTAGAAGTCATAGGTAATGCGCATGGGGCCGATCGTGTGCGAGCTCGATGGGCCTGGGCCCACTTTGTAGAACTCATCAGCCGTCGTGAGCACAGGCCCCGCGCCCTTCTTGACGACGTTAAGGTCTTTGGCAAGTGGAGGCGCCGGCGAGTCCAGCACAGGAAGCGTTGCCAACGACTTCGACGTCCGTTCATGCGCGGAAATTATCTTTCCCGTCATTACCGCAGCAGCACCGGCTACGGCGCTGCGCATCAGAAATTTGCGGCGATCAACTCCGGATGGCACCGGCTGTTCGATCAATGAACTGGTATCGCCTAACGGATCTGCCGAGTCGGACCAGTATGATTCCCCTTCGGGCTCCGGCTTAACGTCAATAGGTTTGTCTTCCTGTATCATTTCGTCTCCTTAAAAGTTTTCGGAAATTGCACGGACCCCAACGCAGCAGTTATGTGATTTCACGGTATCAAAGGCGCGCGCTCCACAACTGGAGTCCACGTCTTGTCCGGGTTGAAGCGATCGATACTTTGGAAGATCGCCAGGGTTTCTGGTCCGAGATCTTTTTGATAGACCATGCCGTCGTGGCTCACCATAAAAGTTTGGACACCGGTGTTGCGGTATTGCGCCGGCGACGCGAGCAGAGCAAAGCCGCCAATCATTACGCCCTTCACCACGAAATCCAGCTCACCCAGCGGCGCGGCTGGTCCCTGGCCTTTCAGCACTTTGAAGAAGTAGCCGTGGTAAGGTTCGGTTCCACGGGAATAGCCGCGCGCAATTGCGGCTGCCACTTTCTCGCCAATAGGACCGTCCCAGGTGCCATCCGCATTTTTCCAGGCGAGCCCGTTCTGCTCACCGTCAGCGCTGACGATGCGCTGGGCATACTGATTCACGCCGTTCACTTTTTTAAGCAGCGCGTATTCGTGTTGCGCTTCGACATAACCGCGACAGATCTGAATTGCGTCCAACTCATTGCGGCCGATTCGCCGGAATAAAAGTTCCTGGCGACCGGTCCTTGTGTCGAAGAACCAGCTGTTGCCGGATTTGACGATGGGAATGGGGAACGGCCATTCATCTTCGCCGACGAGGAGGATGGCGCGCGTTTTGTTGTCCAGATTGATAAGCAGTTTCGTGCGTCCCAGCGCGGCAAACTCCTTAGCCTTCTCACTGTCGCGTGCCGGTTCGCCGGTGTGGATGATGTCGTAGCTGTCGGGGCCCAGCAGTTCCTTCAACCTGTCGACGTCATATTTCTCCGCGGCATCAATGAGGGAGTTGCCGGCCTCTTGAGGCGTTGCGAATGTCTTACGTCTGGCGGCAGTCGTTGTTTGCCCGCTTACGTTCGACGCGGCCAACACGATTGCCAGAAACAGCAGGGCGGTTAGCGCGCTGACCGTCAGAACTCTCGGCCCGTCCAGACTGCTTGAATTTTTTGTCGCCGTTGCTCTATTCATAATTGCTGCCGGTCCGGTAGTGCTGCCGAGAGCTCACACTCCGGCGCCGCCCCTGCGAGGTTCATGTCTGTTGGGCGGATTGGTTCTGACTCTAAAATTCTATTGCGGGAGTCCGGAGCGAAATACTGTCAGTATTGACAGGTTTTTGAGACAAAGCGGGAAAGGTGGTGGGATGAGTTCTTCTACTCGTCAATATCGATCCGGGGAAAAATACCTTTGCCTCTAGGAAGCAAGAGCTTGAGACTCACACGCCAGATGTTGCCGACATAGTTTTTAGGCTTGCCTTTTCCGCCAGCCCACTCGGAGTGGTAGATGAACTCAAGAGCCAACCTTTTCCTAACTATATAACCCAACGTGCCACGCAACCTGACTTTTTCCATAAACTGGTTATCAAGCCGCCAGAACGGTTCTACATCGGCGGCTGTATAGTAGGTTCCGGGTGCCCACCTCTTGTCAGCCTTTGCCAGCGGGATCTCTATTGAAACGCGGTCGCGAAATCGCGGCTGCTCTGTCGAGTGGTTGTCCTCGAAGAATTTCCTGAACTCGTAGCGCCCAAAGTTGATGATGTTCAGCTTCCTTATCTTTGGCACGAAGGTTCTGACACCCACAACGGGACGAAGCTCAAAGCTGTTCGAGGTATGGTAGTTGTCGGTCCATGCGAAGAGCGACCCAGCCCACAGCTCTAACCAGGTGCCCTTACCGTCTTTGGCAAGCGGTCTGTAGGTAACGCCCGGCAGGGTTACGCCAATCGTAGTTAGTTTCTTTTCCGGTGCGTGGATGAGAACGTTATATTGAAACAAGATCCACTTCTCGTTAACAGGCATGGCAATGATGACGCTCGGCCGGTATTCCTGCCAGATGTTGTTGTCCTGTGCCGCGGCGTATCGTGAAAAGATGGAGAGGACGAGAAGGACGTTCGCGAGATACAGATATTTCCGACGCTGCGGCATGCGGGAGCCACTCCACGGTCTTGCTGACCAGTTATCAGTTACCGTGCCAGTTGACCACAGGCGGAGACACGCTCTACCTGTCAATAGTTACAGTCCGGATTCTCTCTCGCTGCAAGAGGAAGAGCAGAGCATTCAAAACGTGACAGCGAGTAGGCCCTCACCCCAACCCTCTCCTACTAGTGGCGGGATGAGGTCAGTACCACCACGCGGTAGCGGGTGGGTATCGGATTGGCAATTGACAATCGGCAATCAAGAGACCCACCCGCTACCGCGTGGTGGTACTGACCTCATAACCATTCGACGCGGATGGTCAGGTATGTCATTGCTCTCCCAATGGGCGAGGGAGAACCAGTTTTGCCTGTAAAACAGAACCAGATTGTTTAGAGAGTCCGCAGGACAAGAGCGGCCCAGGCGTCCGCTTGATCGAAAAGATGCGCAGTGAACTGCTTTGGACCACCGTGATCGTCCGGGGCATTAATCACGCGCGGGCCGTCGTCCAGTTCGAACTCGAACGCGTCCAGGCCAAACGGTAGTCCCTGACCAATTGATTTCAGCGCTGCCTCCTTCAAACTCCAAAGCTGTAGAAATCTTCGCAGTCGAGCGGGACCATACTCTCCGACAGTCCGGGCCTCCGATTCTGTGAAGTACATTTGCGCGAGGTCGGCCACTTCCATATCGAGCGGCTGGTCCGCAAGATCGACGCCGAGGCCATGGGTTGAAGACCAGGCGCCGATAAAACCTGACCGGCAAGATGAGAAGCTGAACCATATCTCCGACCGATGGGGAAAATATGGTCGCCCATTCTCAGTTTCTTCGAAGATGATCTGCGATAAGGACCAATTCGATTCGAGCGCAATTGCGCCGCAGTAGCGACGAAACGCGCGTCGCTGTTCGAAGTGAGTCTTGAACTTTTCCGTCACAAAGCGTCGCGACCGCGCCCGCTCATGATCCGATAGAAGTGAGGCACAGCGGCTCGAAGTTTCAGGATCACATGAGACTGGGACATAGAAGAGGCAAGCGGCATCGCGAGCAGCGGGGGGTGTAACATCGCGGGCTCGTTCGATGAACATCTCATTAACCCAGGCACTGTCATTTTGCTGCGTATGTATCACGGCCTTTGAAAAAAGTGCGTCAGAAATCGTCGGCGATCCACATCGCGATGAGTTGAAAGGCCGCAAGCTCGATGGCGTAAATTACCAGAGTATGACGGCCGGTAAAGCCCAACACAGCGGCTACTATTCCTCGCGGCTGCAGGCGTGTCGGACCACGCCTGAAAAGACAGAGTCGCACTGACAAAACACTGAGAACGAGAATGAAGACGGCGAACGGTAGCTGAGGAAACGAGAATTCTATTTGTTCCCGCCAGACATATGCGGCAGCGGCGATAAAACACGCCACGAGTCGCATCAAGCCCAGGTTTCTTCGGGTAGCGTTGAGCTGTGCCCCGACTGCCGCGGGTTTGTCATCGACGTATCGACGTTGTGATAGGCCGAAGAGCGCCCACAGCCATCCCTCGGCGCCGTAATCGACAATCTCTCCCGTCACCGGAAGCAGTAGAAAAAGTGTGACGGCGAGCAGGGCGAAACCGGTCCAGCCGTAATCTTGCAAAAAGGTCTCCGCATGAGGGCGCGCGAGCCGAACGAGGGCGAAGCTCAAAAGGATGTTGGGCGCCACCCAATCCCAGTCGTTGTAATAGCTATCGAGCAGAGTCAGGAGCAGGCCGAGCCAGATCCAATTGAGTGGCACGCGCCGGCTTTGTGCATAGCCCAGAAGAAAAAAGAACGTTGGCGCCGCAAGCCGGCCGAAGACGCTCCACCACTGATCGTCTTCAGCGAAGAAATAGCCAAAGTGGTCAACGAGAACCAGCACGATCGCAATCGTCTTCAGCCAGTCAGTGTTATCAACGAAGTGTGTGCTCTTAACAGCAGTAACGACTTCTGGGGCTGAAACGTTGTCGACTTTGAGCGCAGGCTGCGCCGGGCTTCCTTCGTACGTTCCGGTTACCAGGTTCATTTCTTTGAGGACCAGCGCCAGGGAATAGAGTGTGGTTTCCTTTTCAATGACCGCGCCGCCCATCAACGTCACGCCGGTGTTCACCGCGCAACCATCCTGAATGTGAGTGCGCTTCACCTTGAGCATCATGTTTTCGAGGGTGTGGAACTGGAGGAAACCGTCGACATAACAATCATTGCCAAAGCTCACTGCGTTCCAGTCGAAACACTGCATTGGTTGGGCCACAATAGTTCGCTTGCCGATCCGGCATCCCATCCAACGTAGAATCGGATTGGCGAACACTGTCCCGGCGCAGAAGGCGAGCGGCGTCCGGCACCAGGAAAAGAAGCAGTCCTGTGCGAAGAAGTAAGCGAAGTGTTTCCAGGACCAGAACGGCGTTGCGTGATCGTTGCCCCAGTTGCTGCCGATAAGGAATTTTTTGATTGCGACGCAGAGCAAAACCAGAATCACTTCCGTGAAGATCAGCGCAATGAATGCGCTGGCGATCGCGTTTACGTTGACCCGCAAGAGGGAAAGGTAGAGCAGCATGAAGACCAGCCCTTCAGCGACCGGTAACATCCCGATACTGAACAGATCGTTCAGCAAAACCCGCGTTAGAAAGAGCGGAAAACTCGGCCGTTCCTGGCTCTCATGCTCCTCTTCAAACGACGCGCTCTGGAATTTGACGGGTGGGTTTCCCGCCACAGTGATTGACTCGCCCAGCCGCGAACGCATCTGTCGCCGAAACTGTATTTCACTTGCCGGCGAAGAGACGCCGAGCAGGAAGTTGGACGGGAATTGGCCGTACTCTGCCACGGAGTTATTGCCGCTGAAGAAATTTCGCGGCATATCCAACCGGCGCAACCTGAAATGCTCGGCGCCACAGTCGAGCATGTTGGTAAAGCCTCCGTTGGACCAGAACACCTGAGAGTCAGCCGTGGTGGCCTCCGGGACCAGGTTATACATGACGTCGCATTCCGAAGCGCCCACGTGGGGAAAGCGTATGCCGGCGAGTGCCCTTAGGTATTGCCCCGTGATGGTCCAGGTCCATTGCCTCTGCACTGAGTTCATCCGGTTCACCCGGTACATGAGCAGCGCGCCCCTGAGCCCGCGCGAGGGAAAAAGCCCGGGCGATGAGGCGGTGGAACGGATAAACAGACAGGCGAGCAGGGAAGTGACTACTACGGTGACCCAGGTGGTGACGAAGGCGTCGAGCGTCAGCGGTCCGGCGATCTTAAACAACGACTTCAATCCTAAATCTGTATCCGAAGGTTCTTTAAAGATGAAGCTGCTGGCGAACCATAAAATTACGGCGATAGGAACTGCACTGATCCAGAAGAAGACAAATTGCTGCATCAGGATGTTGACAGTCTCGAGTAGCCAGAGGGGATGCGAGTAGCGGCAGAAGTTTGCCGTGCGCTTCAATTCGACGCAGCGCCCATTAAGGCGCGCCGGAGATCCTTCCCAGATCTCCTGTGAACTCACGTCGCTGAGTATTGCGGTTAAGGGAGTAATCCAGGAGCCACGCCCCACGGTTACATCGTTTGCCACCGAGGCACGCATGCCGATCTTGCAACCGCGCTGGAGGTGGACCGGACCGACCCGCAGATGTTGTCCTGACCAACTAATTGTTTGAATGTAGGCGCCGGATTGGATAGCGACGTCGTCTTCGATAGTGAGCAAACCCAGCGGCCCGGAAAAGTAAGCATCGTGGGCGCACTGCAGGTTCTTGCCCACCCTGGCGCCGAGTCGTTTCAGCGCGAAGGCTCGAAGCGGCGCGCTGCGATATACGGTGTCCAGTGGGACCAGGCTGAACCTCTGCATTTGTGCGCTGAACCAGATGCGCAGATGCATTTTGCTCCACTTAGGGTAGCTGCCCGGCGTTACTCTGGTTGGGTAGAACGTGTCATTCAGGAGCAGCTTGATGGTCATAACCCAAAGCAGGTTGACGAAAGGCACGACCAGGACCAGCAAGTAAAAGAAGAAGCTCATGGCGACATACTCGCGGACGCTTGCAGTCCTGAAAGGGGTCGCGTCTTCAGCCACAGCAAACAAAGTCAGGATTGCCACTAAGCCCGGCGAATAGAGCAACGCGGCCAGCAGAAGCTGCAGGAAAGTGAAGTAGCGGACCGAGAGTACCGCGGCCGCAGCCTCGTCACGTTTGGCGCTATTTGCCATGACCTGATCGCGGGCAGGCTGGGACGCTTCCGTTCGAAGCCGCGGACGCTGTGCGATCTTTCGCGCCGTATTGCAATCCGTAAGCAACGCCCGAACCGGCACTGACCAGCCTGCCGCTTGTAGACGCTGCGCCAAACGCGCGATAACGATCGAGTGTCCGCCCGCGTCTGCAAATTCATCGTCTAAACCCAACGGCCCCTCGAAGACGGATCTGCAGATGGCCAAAACTTGCTCGCAGTCGTGATCGATAATGGCGTTGCTCTTAGCCGGCTGGCTTTCTGAATCGTAGTGACGCTTCGTGCTTGTCGGGTCGGCGGGGAATTCGCTGTTTTTCAGCAGCTGCGCCAGATTCGGGAGCCGCATACGATCAATCTTTCCAGACACCGGCTTCATCGCAAACTTCTCTACCAAAAAAATTCTTGAAGGGACTGAAGGGGCGGGAAGTTGTGTTGCCAGCGTCGCGGTCACCCGTTCGGCCCATGCCCACGGAGCCGGAGCGACCAACGAGACGTCGCCTTCGCGAATTGAAGGTGCGGTGACAAAAGCGACGAGGGACTCGTTTTGATAGTCGAGTACGGCGGCCTCGATCTCGCTGAACTGCGTTTGCAGAATATCCTCGACCGGTTGTGCCTCGACGCGATGTCCGCGCACCTTGAGCTGGGCATCAATGCGGCCGAGGAACTGGACGCGCTGAGTTTTGATATCGATCCGGCATTTGTCGCCGGTGCGGTACAGGCGGCCAAACTGCGGGTGTGTAACAAACTTCTGCACGGTTTCCAGCGGCAGGTTG
>Ga0070682_100000226_pt1 | contig 40689 bp, 37 predicted proteins | sample KBSC63LmetaG_FD_64668 | JGI IMG/M metagenome (GOLD analysis project Ga0070682, IMG submission 64668) | Corn rhizosphere microbial communities from Kellogg Biological Station, Michigan, USA - KBS C6-3L metaG | ecosystem: Host-associated > Plants > Roots > Rhizosphere | place: USA: Michigan...
GTCTGGGGATCCACGGCACGCGCTCCACGAATGACCAGAAGCTCGGCCGGGGCGCTCATCGGGCGCCACCGCATAGCATGACGAACGACCGTAGGGGGTACCGTCGTCCAGAGGCCCCGGCGCTCTGCTGCTGCCTCATGGTTTCAGGCTTGGTGTAAGCTCCGGATTGCATGGCCGACGACGCGAACCCATCGAAAAAGCCCGCGCCGCCACGCCCGCGCCCGTCGGTTCCGCCGTCGGCGCCGCCACGTGCTGGGGCTGCAGCCGCTACGCCCGCCGCGCCCCCCGCGGCGACGCCGTCCTCACCGGTCGCTGCGGCGCCCGCGAGCGCCACGAACGCGAAGGAACCGGCGCGGAGCCTTCCGCCGCCTCCGCCCGTTCGCACCAAGCCGCTCTCCGTGCCTCCCTCGGCGAAGCGCAGCAAACCCACGCCGCCGCGCCCGCCGTCGCGCCCGCCCGTCGCCGACGCTGCTGCTGCGCCGGCTCCCGCTCCCGCCGTTCCCGCGGCGCTTCCCGCTCCGCCCGTCCTGAGCGCTCCGCCCTCCAAGGCGCCGGGCACGCGCCCCACGTCCCAGCGCCCCAAGCCGCCGGCTCCGCCCGTCCGCTCGCAAGCGCCGACGCCCGCCGCGCCCGCGGTGACCGGTCGCGCGCCGACGCCGGCTCCGCGCGCCGCCGTCGCGCCGGTGCCGCTCGACGTGCCCGCCCGTGCCGTGGAGGCCCTGCGCGCCCAGCCCGAAACGCACGGAGAAATAGCGAAGACCATGCTGGCCGCGTTCGAGCGCGAGCTCGCGACGCACCCGAAACCGCATCGGACCGGGAGGTTGCACTACGAGTGCGCGCGTCTCTACGAGTGGCCCCTCGGCGACACGCTGCGCGCCGCCGAGCACTACCAGAAGGCCCACGCGCTCGTGCTCGACCATCTGCCTTCGGTCCGCGGCGCGCGACGCACGCTGCTCGCCGCGAAGCGCCACGCGCAGGCGCTGCCTTTCTTCGACGCCGAGATCCGGCTCACGTCCGAGCCGCAGCAGAAGTCCGTCGTCTATTACGAGAAGGGCCTCGTGCTCGAGGACGCGCTCGGTCAGAAGCAGCAAGCGCGGGAAGCGTTCGAAACGGGGCTCGATCTCGATCCCACGAACCCGAGTCTCTTGAAGGCGGTCGAGCGCGCCGAGCTCGGAGCGAAAGCCTGGGATGCGCTCGAACGCACCTACGCGCGCGCCGCCAACGCGGTGACGCAGGACCCGCGCTTGAAAGCCGCGCTCATCGCCGAGCGCGCGCGCGTGGTCGAAGGGCGCAAGCGCGATGCGCGCGGCGCGGCGGAGCTCTATCGCCTGGCGCTCGAGACGGATCCGCGCTCGACCGGGGCGATCCACGCGCTCAAGCGCCTCTGCTACGCGGACGAGCGGTTCGGCGATCTCGTGACCGTGCTCGCCCACGAGGCGGAGCTCGTGAGCGGTCCGGAAGCGCGCGCGCTCGCCTTCTACCGAGCGGGGCGCGTGCTCTCCGATCGACTGGGCGCGCTCGACAAAGCCGCCGACGCGTTCGAGAGCGCGGCGCGCGAGGCTCCGAACGATCGCATGGTGCTCGAGGAGCTCGGGCGCACGCACGCGCTCGCGCAACGCTGGCCCGAGCTCGTCGCCGTGCTCGAGCGGCTCGCCGCCCTCGCCACGAACGCCGGCGAGAAGGTCGGCACGCTGCATCAGATTGGCCAGCTCGCCGAAGAGCGCCTCGGCAACGAGGAGCTCGCCATCACCTGGTACGAGCGGGCGCGCGAAGCGGACCCGCTCTACTTGCCCGCGATTCAGGCCCTATCCAAGCTCTACACGCGGCGCGAGAACTGGCCGGCGCTCCTCGCCGTCCACGGCGGCGAAGCCGAACGCGGCCACGATTCGTCGCGCCGCGCGTCGGCGCTCGCGCGGATGGCCGAGATTTGCGAGCTCAAGCTCGGCCAGCCGGACGTCGCGGCCGAGCACCACGCGCGCGCGCTCGGCCTCGTGCCGGGCTACGCGGCCTCGTTCAAGGCGCTCGAGCGCTTGCTCGCGCAGCGGCACCAGTACGAATCGCTCGTGGAGCTCTACGAGCGCGGTGTCGATCTCGCGACCGACGCCGACTCGAAGATCACCTGGCTGTTCAAGATCGGTCGCTTGCTCGAGGACGCTCTTTCCGATCCCGGTCGGGCGTTGAGCGCGTTTCGTCGCATCCTCGACGTCGAGCCGAATCACCTTGGTGCGATCCACGCGCTCCAGCGCGCGGCGGAGCGGGCAGGTCGCTACGACGAGCTCGTGGCCGCCCTCGAGCTCGAGGTGGCGCGCGTCACGGACAAGCGGCGCCGGCTCGAGCTTTTGCACCGCGCCGGCGAGGTCGCGGAGCTCGAGCTCGGGGACGACGCGCAGGCGCTCGCGTTCTATCGCAAGGCTTTCGAGCTCGAGCACGGCTATTTGCCGGCGCTCGCGGGGCTCGGCCGCCTCCACTACAAAGCGGGCCGCTGGGACGCCCTGCTCGAGACGTACCGCGCCGAGCTCGAGCACACGCCGGCTGGTCCCGGTAGCGCCTCCCTGCATTTCAAGGTGGGCGAGCTCTACGAGCAGCGCATCGGACGCGACGACGAAGCGATTGCGGCGTACCGGCGCGCGCTCGTCGCCGACGCGCGCCACCGGCCCGCGTCGCGCGCCCTCGAGCGCAAGCTGAGCGAGAAGGCGCGCTGGGACGAGCTCGTTCGGCTGCTCGAGGCTGAAATCGCGAGCGCGGGCGACGCAGCCGACAAGGCGCGCGCCTCGTTCCGGGTCGGCGAGATCTACGAGAACCGCTTGAAGCAGCTCGACAAGGCGCGCGCGGCCTACGAGCAGGCACTCGCCGCGGACAGTGAGCTGCGACCTGCGCGCGAGGGGCTCGTCCGCCTGCTCACGCTGGCCAAGGACTACAAACGCGTCGCCGCCGAGCTCGAGCACGAGGCGAAAGGCGACCCGGATCCCGCGCTCGCCGTCTCCGCGCTCATGCGCCAGGGTGAGGTGTACCGCGACGAGCTCGCCGATCCGGCGCGCGCGATCGCGTGCTTCCAGGCCGTGCTCGAGCGCGACCCGGCGCACGTCGAAGCGCTCGTGGCGCTCGAGCCGCTCTACGCCGAGCAAGGCGCGTGGGACGCGCTTGCCGCCCTGTATGCGACCTCGTCGCGCGTCCTCGGCGACCCCGGGGCGCGCGTGGCCGTCCTGCGCGAGCTCGCTCGCCTCGAAGAGCGGCGCGCGACGGACGACTTCGGCGCCGTGCGCGATGCGGAGATGCGGGTGCTGCAGCTCGCGCCGTCGGATCCGACGGCGCTCGGCGCGCTCGAGCGCCTCGCGCTCAGGGCGGGCGATCCCGCGCTCATCGGTCAGGTCGACGCGCAGCTTGCGGGCGTCGAGCACCCGGGGGTGGCCGCCGAGCACACGACGCGTTTGGCCGAGCTGCTCGAAGCGAGCGGCGACGTCTCGGCGCTCGGCCTCTACCGCGGCGCGCTCGCCCGCGAGCCGGACAACGTCGCTGCAGCGCGTGGCCTCGCGCGCATGGCCGAGCGACTCGGCGATGCCAAGCTGCTCGAGGAAGCCGCCTCGCGCATGGTCGAGGTCGCTCTCGATCGCCCGTACGCCGCGCGCCTCATGCTGCGCGCCGCCGAGGTCCAAACCAACGCGGGCGATCGCGCCGGCGCGGCGTCGCTCCTCGAACTTGCGCTCGAGATCAGCCCCGAGCACGAGCTTGCGGCGAGCCGGCTCGAGGAGCTCTTGATCCCCGCGGGCGAGGTCGAGCGGGTCGTGCGCGTGCTCTCGCAGGCGGCGACCGAAGCGACGCAGCGCGAGCGGATTGCCGCGCTCTGGGTGCGCGTCGCCGAGCTGCACTCCGACCGGCGTCGCGACCTGCCCGCGGCGCTCGCCGTGCTGAAGCGCGCGCTCGGTCTCCTGCCCGCGCACACCGCGATCTTGATGAAGCTCGCCGAGCTCCACGTGCGCGACGGCCAATGGACGGAAGCCGTCGAGAAGCTCAAGCAGGTGACCTTGCAAGCCGGGGCGCCGGAAGGCGCGCGCCTCGACGCGCACGCCCGCTTGGCGGCGATCCTCGACGAGCGGCTCGGCGATCCCGACGGCGCGCGCGCGAGCGTCGAGGTCGTCTTGGCGGCGAACCCCAAGCACGCAGCGGCGCTCGGGCGGCTCGTGCAGCTCGAGCTCAGGCGGAACCGTCTCGAAGCGGCGAGCCAAGCGGCAGGCCGCCTCGTCGAAATCTCGGTCGAGCCCGAGGATCGCGTCGAGGCGCTCTCTGCCCAGGGCCGCGTCGAGAAGGCGCGCGGCAAGCTCGGAGCCGCCGGCCAGGCGTTCGCGGAAGCGATCGCGCTCGCGGGGCTCGAGACTGAAGCCGCGGCCGAGCTCGTCGAGCTCATCACGCAGTTGCCACGCAAGTCGGATGCGCCGACCTGGGAGCTCTACGCCGCGGCCCTCTCACGCCACGCCGAGACTGCCGGAGCCAGCGCCCCGGGCGAGCTCTTCCTCGAGCTGTCGCGCGTGCTTCGCGAATTCTTGCACCGCCCCGACCAGGCGATCGCCGTGCTCGAGCGCGGCGTCACCGTGAGCGACGATCCGGCGATCCACGCGGAGCTCGCCGGTCGCGTCCTCGAGAGCGGCAACCCGACCAAGGCGATCGCCGCGCTCCGGCGCGTGTTCGAGCGCGACGTGACGAACGCGAGCGCCTGGCGCAAGCTCGCCGAAGCGTACAAGGGGCTCGGCCGCCGCACGGAAGCGACGCTCGCGCTCGCCCCGCTCGCCGCGCTCGGGCAGGCGAACGACCTCGAGCTCGCGACGCTCCAGCAGAATCCGCCGCGCCCGGCCGCCGCGCCGCCGCGCTCCTTCGACGGCGCGGAGCTCGAAAGCATCGGTCTGATCGCTCCCAACGATCCGGCGGGGCGCCTGGTCGCCGAGCTCTCGGACGTGCTCGAGAAGATCTACCCGCCCGAGCTCGAGCGCTACGGTCTGTCCGCCCGCGATCGGCTCGGCGCGCGCTCGGGCCACCCGTTCCGGGTGCTCGCTGATCGCGTCGCGGCCATCTTCGGCGTGGGCGATTTCGAGCTCTACTTGCACCAGAGCGCGGGGGTCGCGCTCGACGTCGAATTCACCGATCCGGTGAGCGTGCTCGTCCCGCCGTTCGCGCGCGAGCTCGGCGAGTCGGGGCAGGTGTTCCTGCTCGCGCGCGTCTTCGCGCAGATCGCCCGGCGCCACCACGCGGTCGAGCGCCTCGGTGCGGAGGCGCTCGAGCTGCTCCTCGCGGGCGCTGCGCGCAGCGTGGACACGACGTTCCAGGCGCCGCGCGGGGGTGGGGAGGCCGTGTCGGGTCTCGCCAAGCGCGTCTCGCGTGCCATGCCTTGGCTCGGACGCGGGGCCATCGAAGACGCCGCGCGCGCCTACGCGAGCTCACCGAGCATCGACTTCAAGGATTGGACGCTCCGGAGCCGGATCGGCGCGGCGCGCGCCGCCGTCATCGTTTGCGACGACCTCGCGTCCGCCGTGCAGATCCTCCGGAAAACCGAGGGTGACCTCTCCGGCGCCCAGGGTGCGGCCCTCGGCCAGGGGACGCGGCTCGTGAACGATCTGCTCGCGTTCTGGTTGAGCGACGGGGCGCTCGCCGTCCGGCGCCGGCTCGGCGTCCTCTGAGCGTTCGCGGCCCTTGCCGAAAGCCGTGACGGCGGCTAGAAGAGGCGCCCACCCCAAGCCGACGTGGCGGAATTGGCAGACGCACGTGGTTCAGGTCCACGCGATCGCAAGGTCGTGGGGGTTCAAGTCCCTCCGTCGGCACGATAGACCTGAGCGCGCGGCTCACCCGAAGTGAGCCGCGCGCCGGGTCGCCTAGCGCTGCAGCGTCAGCGAGCGCGCTTCTCGTTGCCGGGCAGGGGAGGCGGCACGGAGCGCTTGCCGCCCGAGCCTGGAGGCGCGGGAGCGACCGCGGGACCACGACCAGCCGGGTTCGCCTGCTCGTAGCGGCGGCGCTCCTCGAACAGCACGACCTTGATGAGCGACTCCGCGTCCGCGTCGCGGATGACCGGGTCGTTCACGTCGATGCTCGGATCGAGCAGCTCGATGAGCGCGAGCAGCGCCGTCGAGAGATGCGCTTCGTTCGGGAACGAGTCGCGAATACACATCTCGCGCGCCTCGTCCGTGGGCGCCGTCAGAAGCTCGGAATACATGCTGTCGATCGACAGCAGGATCGGCGTCGAAAGGTCGTTGTGGCGCGGGGGCAGGCGATTGATGGCGCTCAGGCGATCGGCCACTTTTCGGCGTGCTTCCTCTTCGGCGGGCGGGCGCGAGCTGACGCTGCCACCGCTCGGCACCGGGACCTCTTCGAGCTCGTCGTCGGTGACGGTTTCTTCCGCTTCCTTCGCCTCGGCCTTGTTGGGCTTCGGCGGCGCGCCCCGCTTGGTCTCGCCCTTCGGCGCTTCCGTCGACGGTTCGATGTGCGGCTTCTCCGACGCCGGATCGTCCTCCGGCCAGGCCTCTTCACCCACGGCGCTGCCGATGAACCCGGCGGGCTGCGCGAGCTTGGCGACGATCACGCGTTTGTAGACGTGGTCGAGCGGGATGTGGCCGAGCAGGTCCTTGAGCGGGACGACGCCGAACAGGGCATCTTCGCCGAACGGCGTCTTCTTCCGGCCCGCCTCGAGCGCTTGCTTCACGACGCGCTGCAGCTCCTTGTGCGGCAGACGCGCCGAGATGGTCTCGAACGTGATGCCGTCGGTCACGTCCTGCAGCGAAAGGAGCGATTCGCCGAGGGCGGTCTCGAGCAGGTACACCATGCGCGCGACGGCCTGCCCGGCACCGGCGGACGCGTTGGGCTCCCAGAAGTGCTCCTCGGTGAGAAAACCCCAGAGCTTCGCGCGCTCGAGGTGACGCACGCGGTCGTCGACCGGGATGAGATCGAGGAGATCGGCAGGCGTCGTGAGCCCTTCGTCGAGTGCGATGCGCAGGTCTTCGGTGGCCGACGCCGTCGACTTCTTGCGCACGATACGCTCATGCACCCCGGCCGCCTTGATCAGGATCGCGGCACGAAGATCCGGAACCTTCTCCAGTCGTTGCATCAAGTCACCGGGCTTGAAGTGGCGCAGGAAATCCTCGGGTTTACGCCACCCTTCGCTGAATGCGCTCACCATCACTTTGGCGAGGTAGCGCTCGGCGCCGGTCTTGAGATCGCTCTTGAAAGGCTCTGCCATGATGCTCCGTTGGGGGGAGATTGCATCGTACGCTCCCTCGGGCGCTCTCGTCAGCACCCGATTTCCGGGCCTCTGGTATGCTGATGGCTTGGCGGAGATTCCTGCACATCCGTCCACTCTGGGGCCGGTGTCGCTTGCGAACATGCAGGTGGACGTTGCGACGCGTCTCGGCGCGGCCACCAAGCCGATCGCGACGGGGTTTGCCGGCATCGACAAGCTACTCGGCGGCGGCCTGCGGCCCGGCACCGTGCTCGCGCTCACCGGCGGGCCGGGCTCGGGTCGCACTGCGCTCGCGTTGATGATGGCCTACATGGCGGCGCGTGCGTCCGCCGGTGTCGTCTTCGCGACGCGCGGCGTGGAGGAAACCGAGCTCGTCGCGCGTCTCGCGGCGCGTGCTGTGCGTCGCGTGTATCCGGCATCCGAAGTGACGTACGGAGACATCCTCGCGGGTGGTGTTACCGCGAACGACACCGTACGGCGTGCGGTGAGCGACGCGGTCGACACCGTCATCCGTAAGGTTGGTGCGCACCTTCACCTCGCGCGCCTCAGCGCGGGTGACACGCTCGCGCTCCTCGTCGAGCGGAGCACGCAGCTCTGGGCGCGCTACGAGCGGGCGGTCCTCCTGGTCGACGACATCGAGGGGCTTGCCGTGAGCGAGCCGGGTGCGCTCGATGCCCGCATCGTGGAGACGGCTTATGCGCTTCGGCAGGTCGCCGACCAGGGCTGCGCCGTGGTGCTTACCGCTCTCGAGCGTCACGCCGAGCTGGTCGCGCCCGCCGCCACGATGCTCGTCGGGGTCGCGCCGGGCGAGAGCTCGGAGGGTCAAGCGGTCCCGCTGACCCTAAATGTCCGGAAGAACCGTGTGGGCGGAATTGGGCCGGTCACGGTTCGGGCGCTATTTGCGGCCAGCGAATTCAGTGACGATTGAATTCCCGGGGGGATCCGCAACAAATGTGCGAAAAATGCCGGTGATGCCCATCCCGGCCGGCTTGTTTCTCGGTATTTTCAGCACCACTGCCGCCAATTTCGTGAACTTTCCGCTTGGTGGGAAAGGTGGTCCAGTGTATGAGAGCCGTGACACGGTTGTCGTGGTCCGGGGGTGACGCACTGCGTGACCCGGCCCGGCAGCCAGTGACCGATCGGTTGCATTTACAGACAGTTACGAAATTGCTTCAGAGCTTGCGTGCGATTCGGCACGGAATCTGCATGGAGCGCGGCGGGCAACAGTGCCCCCATGGTTAACCTAGGTTTCGGAGGATATTGAATATGAACAAGCTGACTAGCCTACTTGCGATGGTCGCGCTGAGCGCGAGCGTCGCGGCGGTGGGATGCGGCGGCGACGATGACGACACCGCCGGCACGGGCGGCTCGAGCGGCACCAAGGGCGGCTCGGCTGGCAAGAGCGGCAACGCTGGCAAGTCTGGCTCCAGCAATGGTGGCAAGGCCGGCACCGGCACTGCCGGCAAGGGCGGCAACGCTGGTAAGGGCGGCACGAGCGGCGCGTCGGGCGCTGGCGACACCGGTGGTGTCGATCAGGGCGGCACGGGCGGCTCGACGGTCGGCGGTTCCGCTGGCACGGGCGAAGGCGGCGCGGGCACCGGCAGCACGGTTGGCGGCTCGGCCGGCACCGGCGCTGGCGCTGACGCTGGCGGCGCGGCTGGCTCGACTGCCGGCGCTGGCCAGGGCGGCGCGTAAGCGACCCCCGACTGCTCTGCTTTCCTTGCTCGAGCAGGTCAAGCAGGGCAGCGCAACGAACGGAAAGGGCGCGACGACGGTCGCGCCCTTTCTCTATTTGGGGGACAATCTCGGACCGTGCATCGCATGAGGTTCTCCGTCATCGTCGGCTCCGCCTGGGCAGCGCTGGGCTGCACCTGCGGCGTGCCGAGCTCCGGCCCGCGCGACATCGCACGCAGTGAGACGGTCCCCGCCGGCTACGTCGCCGTGGGCTTCACCGAGGCGCGCTGCAAGCCGAGCCAGAAGTGGAAGAGCCTGAGCGGCGTCCCTGCGACCAGCCTGTTCTGTGATCGTGCGGCCCTCAAGCGGGGGCTCGAGGAGCAGGCACGCAGCCGCGGCGGCACCGTCCTCGCGGGCGAGCACTGCGCGGCGGAAGATGACGGGAGCCTCGCCTGCTACGCCACGGCGGCGCGGCCGAAGTCGGGCGCCGTGCTGCGCGAGCCAGCTTCACGGGGAGAGCTCGGGAGCGACTCCGACGCGCTTTCGTTCAAGGCCGCGGACTCGGTCCGGATCGATCTTTCGCCGCTCGTTTCAGAGTACGCGCGGAGTCCGCGCCCCGGGGCGGAGGTCGCGGAGTATGCGCTTTTGCCGGTCGGGCAGGTGACGCTCGGCGTGATCCGCGCGCGCTGCGAGCCGGAGAAGTGCGACCCCGAGCAGGCGCAGGCGGCGCTGCGTGCGGCCGCCGGGGGGCTCGGGGTGCCGAGCCTCGTCGGGGTTCGCTGTTTCGAGCTCGACGCCGAGCGCACCTGCGTGGCGACGCTCGCCACGACCGAGCGTGATCCCGAGACCGATCCGCGCGCGCACTGACGCCGCAAGCTCGGCTAGGCGCGCTTCGTCGCGACCACCACCAAGAAACCACCGAACCAGCGCAGGGGACTGCGCGTGACCCCGTGCTCGGCGCGGGCGAGCGCTCTGCCCACGAACGGGAGCTTATGGACGAAGGCTGCGGGGGTGAGGACACGCAGGCCGCGCACTTCCTCGAGCGCAAGCTCCGGTGGCAGGAGCGCGCCGAGCTTCGTCGGCGGATCCCAGCGCGTGAACACGTCGGCTTCGGTACGACCGTCCGAGATCTTGCCGGGGCCCGCGAGCCGCTTCGCGAGATAGCGGAGGCTCCAGGGATTGTAGAGCTCGGCGAGCACGCGACCTCCGGGGCGGCAGACGCGCGCCATCTCGCTCAACGCGCGGGGCAGATCCGGAACGTGCGCGAGCACCTTGAAGCTCAAGACGAGATCGAAGCTCGCGTCGCCGTAGGGGAGCTCGGTGGCGCTCGCTTCGCGGACGCGGAGCCCGCGCGCGCGCGCCTTCTCGAGCATGCCGGGCGAGAGATCGACGCCCTCGGCACTGCGCGCGACCGCGTTGAGGCGGCCGAGGATGAGCCCCGTCCCGCAGCCGACTTCGAGCACGTCGCGGCCGTCGGCGAACGGGAGCGCTACGCCGAGCTCGAGCTCGTCGAGCAGCGCGTGGTAGCCGTGGTGGCGCTCGCGCTCGTAGCCGGTCGCAAAGTCGTCGTAGTAGGCGCGCGAGCGGCCTTCGCTGTCTTCAGAGCTCACGAGAGGAGCGCATCGTAGAGGAGCTCGTAGTCTCGGGCCATGCGAGCGCGAGAGAACGTGGAAATGGCTTGATTTCGCGCCGCTTCGCCCAGGCGCGCGCGCGCCGCGCCGTCAGCGAAAAGCTCGGACAGGGCGCGGGTGAGGGGGGCCGCATCGGGGTCTACGGCGAGGGCGCCGCCGCCCTCGGTGAGCTCGGCGGCGGGCGTGCCGGTCGCGACGAGCACGGGACGCGCGAGCGCCATCGCCTCGAGCAGGACGAGCGGGTAGTCCATCTTCGCGTACGCCACGTCGGACGGGAGCGCGACGACGTCCGCCGTGCCCACGAGCTCGAGGATGTGCGGGGTCTCGCCGAGCCAGGTGACGCGCGAGGCCGTGCCGAGCGCCTCGGCGCGGGCCTTGAGCTCCGCCTCCACGTGGCGCGCAGCCGGTGTTTTGGCGCGACAGGCGAGCACGAGCCGCACCTCGGCGGACAGCTTGGCGTGCGCCTCGAGGACGAGGCGGGCGCCGCCGCCGAACTCGAGGTCGCCCGGGTAGAGCAGGAGCGGCGCCTCGGCAGCGAGCCCGAGCGTGCGGCGTAGCTCGGCCTTCTGCGCGAGGTCGAGTGGCTCGAGCGGGGGCGCGGCCGGTGGGATGCGCACGACGCGCTCGCGCGCGACGCCGGCGGCGAGAAAACGCGCTTCGGTGTGGCGCGAGAGCACCACGATGCGGTCGCCGAACAGCACCCGCTCGAGCGCCGCGTCGTCGCGCGGCACGCTGCAAACCGTCTGGATTGTCGCGGTATGCCGAACGCGCGCGGCCCATCGTGCGGCCTGGGAGGTGCGGGGGTTGGGAGCGAAGAAGAAATGGAAGAGCTCGGCGCGCCGTCCCGCGAGGAGTCGCAGGAGCACGCGCGCGTTTTCGCGGAGGGCGGGGGAGAATCCGCCCCGTTGCGCCGGGTAGAGCGGCTCGAGCTCGACGCGGCCGAGGCGTTCCGGGCCCGTGCGCCTGCCGAAGCCGCGCGGCTCGTGGCGCGTGAGCCCGAGCGCCAAGTCACGCACCAGGTTCTTGCTGGAGTCGTTCCAGGGCGGCCCGAGCGGCTTGCTGACCAGCAGGATGCGGGACAAGCGCGACCGAGCGGGCGTCAGGTGCCCCAGCTGAAGGTGATCGGGATGGCGATGGCCGGGAGCAGGCTCAAGCGCACCGGACATTCGTTGGCGCGCTTTTCCAGATCGGCGCGCCCCTGGGCGTCGATGCCGGCGGCGCTGGCTTCCGGGATGGCCAGGTGCACGTCGAGGCGCGCGACGCGCCGGGGTGGGGGCGTCATGTGCTTCACGACGCTGATGGCCGTGCCCGCGAGCCGGTAGCCGCGCTCCTCGGCGAGGATGCCCATCACCGTGGCCATGCAGCAGCCGAGGCTCGTCGCTAGGAGGTCGGTCGGCGAAAACGAGGCCCCCCGGCCGTGATTGTCCACCGGCGCGTCCGTGTCGAGGGTGCGCCCGGACGGCCCGTGAACGGCGCTGCAGTGCAGGTCTCCTTCGTACTTGATGTCGATGCGTACCAAGCGCTTGCCTCCGGTTCGGGAGACACGTAGCACTGACTCTCGAGCGAGCGCGAGCCCTTGGAAATCCTGCTAGTTCGACACGGCGAGAGCGAGGGCAACGCCCAGGAGCGGATGCAAGGCTCGAGCGACTTCCCGCTCACCGAGCGCGGGCGGACCCAGGCGCGCGCCCTCGCGGCATGGCTCGGCTCCCAGGGGCTCGGTTTGCAGGCGACCTACGCGTCGCCGCTGCGGCGGGCGTGGGAGACCGCCGAGATCTTGAGCGCGAACGGCGCCGCGCCACCCCCGATCCCGGAGCCGCGGCTGCGCGAGATCCACGCGGGCGCGCTCGAGGGCGTCACCTTCACCGGCATCGCGGAGCAATTCCCGACCTACATGCAGCGCGGCGTCGGGGGCATCGGCGACTTCGCCGAGTTCGGCGGCGAGAGCTACGACGACGTGCAGCGGCGCGCGCTCGAGCTCCGGCAATCCCTCGAGGCCTTGCACCGCGCCACGGAGGGGCGCGTGCTCTTGGTCGGCCACGGCGGCTTGAATTTCCAGCTGCTGAAGCTCTGCATCTGCGACCCGGTGCCGCGGGTCTGCATCGTGACGATGGGCAACTGCTCGGCGACGCTGGTCCGCTTCCGGCTCCGTCGCGGCAGCTACCTCGGCGCGATCGGGTGGCACGTGCCGGTCGAGCTGATGCCGGGAGGCGCGGTCTGATGGTGGTCCTGCGCTTCGCCGACGGAACGCTCGACGTGCAGGGGCTCCCGCGCGAAGCGGAGCCGCCCGGGTGCGAGTGGGATCCGCGCACGCTCGGCTTTCGTGCGCCGGCGCGCGCGTATGCGGAGCTCGTGCTGTGGCTCAGGAAGAGCGGCCTCGCGTACGACGACCAGGCGCGCGCCTACTCGGAGCTCGAGTCGAAGCTCGTCCTCGGGCGCGCTCCCCGGCCGTTCCAAACCGAAGCACTCGCCGAGTTTCGCAAGGCCGGAGGTCGCGGCATCGTCGTTTTACCCACGGGTTCGGGGAAGAGCCACGTCGGTGTGCTCGCGATCGACGATCGACGAAGGAGCGCGCTCGTCGTCGTGCCGACGCTCGATCTCGTGCGCCAGTGGTACGACCTTTTGCGAACGAGCTTCGCGACCGAGGTGGGCATCGTGGGCGGTGGCACCTACGAGCTCCGTCCGCTCACGGTGACGACGTACGACTCGGCGTACCTGCACATGCAGCATTTCGGCGCGCGCTTCGGGACTGTCGTGTTCGACGAGTGCCACCACCTGCCGGGCGCCACCTACGAGCTTGCGGCCGAGCTCTGCTTGGCGCCGTTTCGGCTCGGTCTCAGCGCGACGCCCGAGCGCGCCGACGGGCGCGAGGCGGTACTCGGGCGCCTGATCGGTCCGATCGTCTACCGCCGGGACATCGTCGAGCTCGCCGGTGAGTACCTTGCCGAGTACGCGACCGAGCGCGTGAGCATCGAGCTCAGTCCGGAGGAGCGCGCCGAGTTCGACGTGGCCCGCAAGATCTACATCGATTTTCTGCGTGCGTCGGGCGTGCGTCTCGGCTCGCCCTCGGGCTGGAGTGATTTCTTGATGCGCGCGTCGCGCAGCGAGGCGGGGGTCCGGGCGCTCGCCGCGTACCGTCGGCAGCGGGAGCTCGCGCTCGCGTCGGGTCAGAAGCTCGAGTACCTCGGGCTCCTGCTCGAGCGTCACCGGCGCGACCGCGTGCTCATCTTCACCGACGACAACGCGACCGCGTACGCCGTCTCGCGGAGGTTTCTGGTCCCCGTGATCACGCACCAGACGAAGATTCGTGAACGCAGCGAAATTCTTCAGAAATTTTCGAGCGGCGAGTACGGCGTCGTCGCCACCTCCAAGGTGCTGAACGAGGGTGTGGACGTGCCCGAAGCGAGTGTCGCCGTCGTGATCAGCGGCAGCGGCTCGGTGCGCGAGCACGTGCAGCGGCTCGGCCGCGTGCTGCGCCGGCGCGAAGGCAAGCAGGCGATCCTCTACGAGCTCGTGTCGAGCGGAACCGGCGAGGGGAGCACGAGCGAGCGCCGGCGTGCCCACTCCGCGTACCGGTCGGCGGGAGCTCGCACGAGCGATGCTGAGCCCTGAGCACGTCCGCGTCCGCCGGAGCGGCGGCGAGCTCCAGCTCCTCGCGCTGAAGGGTGCGCTACGCGAGCGCGCGCTCGTGCTTGCCGGAGAGCTCGCCGAGGTCGCGCGCGCCCACCTCGGTAAATCGCGCGGGGAGCTCGAGGCAGCGTGGGAGGGCATCGCCGTGTCACCCCGCGAGCGCAAGCTTTCGCTCGGCCTCGCCAAGCTCGTCGAGGATGCGAGCGAGTTCGAGAGCGGCGACGCCGAGCAGGCAGCCGAGCTGCGGCGCGACGTGTTCGCGCTCGCGGCACAAAAGCGCACGACGGACGCGCTCGTCTTCGAGCGCGACGCGATCCTCGCCGAGGTCGCGACGCGACGCGGAACGACCGCGGCGGCGCTCGAAGCGGAGCTCTACGCCGATCTCCGCAGTGCGCAGCGCTTGATCGCGTGCCAGGCGCCGGCAGCGGAAGCGCTCGTCTCGACCTACGAGCGTGCGCAGGTGCAGGCGATCCTGCTGCGCGCGGTCCGCGTCGTCGCCGACGTGGGCTGCGCGAGCGCCGATGCGTACCGCGCGCTGTTCCGGCAGCTCAAGTTCCGCAGACTCCTCTATCGCGTGACTCCGCTCGAAACGGGCGGCTATCGACTCGAGATCGACGGTCCTTTCAGCCTGTTCCAGAGCGTCGCGAAGTACGGGCTCGAGCTCGCGCTCCTTTTGCCCGCGCTCGAAGCGTGCGAGCGTCTGAGCTTACGCGCCGAGGTCCGCTGGGCGCACCAGGGGCGTCCGCTCACGTTCGCGTACGAGCCCAGCGCGCGCGCCGGAGCCGAGGCGAAACCCCGCGCGCGTGACGAGGTCGCGGAGCTCGGGGAGGGCCTCAGGGAGCTCGGGAACGACTGGCAGGTCGAGCCGGCGGAGCGCGTGCTCGACCTGCCGGGGGTCGGCGTGTGCGTCCCGGATCTCGTGCTGCGACGCGCGTCGGACGGCGCCGTCGTGCTGGTCGAGGTACTCGGGTTCTGGAGCCGCGCGAGCGTGTGGCAGCGCGTGGAGCTCGCGCGGAAAGGGCTCGGCGAGCGGCTGCTGTTCGTCGTGAGCTCGCGGCTCAGGGTGAGCGAGGACGTGCTCGAGGACGCCGACGAAGCGGCCCTCTACGTGTACAAAGGGCGGATCAACCCGCGCACGCTGCTGCGGCATGCCGAGCGGCTCTTGGAGCTCGGTGGGCCGCTACCACGCCGAGCAGAGCGCGCGCGCTGAGTCCGAGAACGAATCGCAGTAGGTGAGGACGCACACCGTCAGGCGGTTCGTCTCGTCGGGGCACGTGCGAAGGGAGCAGGCGTTCGTGGTCTCTTCGCGGCAACGCACGAAGTCGTCGAGCACCGTGCCGCATTCGGCTTCCACCGCTTGGCGATCCACGTCGGTGCAGAAATCCTCGCAGTTCGTCGCGCCGACCATGGCGTCGATGCCGCACGCTTCACACAAGGAGAGGCAACCGCCGCGCGCGCTCATCGCGACGGTCTCGTCGGACGGGCCCGCGTCGCTGTCCGTGCCGTGCGAAACGGAGCGCCCGCCGCAGGCACCGAGCGTGGCCAGCACGAGAATGCCCATGCTATGAGCAAGGAGCGTGGCACGCGTGGCGGTCATCGGCGGCGGCATCGCGGGGCTCCGCATCGCGGCGCTCCGCGCGCGCGCGGGCGACACCGTGACGCTGTGGGAGGCGAACGGTTCGCTCGGCGGGCAGCTCAGGACGGTGCGTGAGTCGGGGTACGTCATCGAGGAGGGGGCGGAAGGGTTCGTCGCGAGCAGTCAGGCCGTGGAGGCACTCGCCGGTGAGCTCGGCATCGGGCCGCGCATCGTCGGACAGCGGACGCCAACGTCGTTCGGGTTCGACGGGCGCGCGCTCGTCGCGCTAGCCCCCGGCGAAGCAGCGCAGTTTCTGGGATTCCAAGTGCCGCGGCGCGACCTCGGCAACGGTATCCGTGCGTTCCTGGGCGGCATGGGCGAGGTGATCGAGGCCATGGTGCGCGGGCTAACCCCACACGTCGACCTTCGTGTCGGCGAGGGCGTGGAAAGGCTCAGTCGCGGTGGCGGTGGCTGGCAGCTCACGACCGCGCGCGGGGTTCACGCCGCCGATGACGTGTTTTTGGCCACCGGAGCACGCGCCGCGAGCGCGCTGCTCGAGCCCGAGCTCGGAGCGCCGGCGCGGGATCTCGGGCGCGCCGAGCTCTCGTCGAGCGTGACGGTGTCGCTCGCTTACGACCGGCTCGCCATCGCGCACCCGCTCGACGGCACCGGCTTCGTCGTCGCCGAAGACGCCGTCGAGGAGGGCCTTCGCGCGTGCACGTTCACGAGCTCGAAGCTCCCCGGACGCGCGCCGCCGGGAAAAGCACTGCTGCGCGCTTTTTTTCGACCGAAAGACGAAGACATCGAGCGCGACGACGCCGACTGGAGCGCCCGGGCCGAGCGCGGCATTTCGCGCGTCCTCTCACCGCTGGCGCGCCCGGAGCGAACATGGGTGGCCCGCTGGCGCGCCGCCTTACCGCTCATCGACGCCGCCCACCGAGCCCGCGTCGCCGCGCTGGAGTCCGCCCTCGACGGCAGTCGCCTCGTGCTCGCCGGGGCAGCTTTCCACGGCTCCGGTATCGATGCCGCGCTTTGCTCCGCCGAACGGGCGGCCGCGCACAGCGCATAGGTAGACTATTCGCAGCGATTCGCCGAGCGGGAGCCGGCGCAGTCCGGCCGGCGCGTCGACGCCTGCGGCAGGGCCGGAAAATGCGCGCGACAGCACACTTTGTGTGCGTTGCGGCTGCCAAAGTCCGCATGATAGCGTCGCGTTACGATGGACTCCCGGGAGATTGAGACGCTGGTTCAGCGCCTCGTGCAGAATCCGCACGATCAGGACGCGATCCGGCAGGCGCACGCGGGGGGCCAGCGAGACCCGAAGGCGTACGCCATGTTGCTCGAGAAAGTCGGGACCGCGACGGCGGACCCCGCGTTCGCGTGTCACTGGCTGACCGAGGCGGCCAACGTGTGGTCGGTCACGCTGAACGACGCGCACCGGGCGGCGCGGGCGCTGATGATCGCCATCGATCGCGATCCCACCCAACAGACGCCGGCGGAGCGCCTCGCGGATCTCTATCGGGAAAAAGGCGACACGAAGGCGCTCGTCGCGCTCCTCGAGCGGCGCGCCAAGGCCCTCGGCCCGCTCGCCCAGCAGGACCGAAATGTTTTGCAGCAGCTCGCCGGCATCCACGAGGAGCTCGGACGCCTGTGGTCCGGTGAGCCGCTCCTGCAGCCGAAGAAGGCCATCGAGAACTACAAACGTGCCGTCGAGCTCGATCCCTCGAACCAATTCGCGATCTATTCCGTGCGTGAGCTCCTTAAGGGAGCCGAGCAGTGGGGAGAGGCGATTCCGTATTTCGAGATGGAGCTCCGGCTCGTCGAGGATCGCGAGCGGCGGATCGCGCTCAGGCAGGACGAAGGAGAGACCCGCCGCAGCGCGCGCGACTTCCCCGGTGCCGTGCAGGCGTTCCGCGACGCGCGCGCGCAAGAGGGCGGCGCCGATCCCACGCTGCGGCAACTCTTGGGCGCCACCATTCTCGAGTGGGAGCAGAGCGGGCAACGCGTCGGCGTGCAGGACGCGAACGAGGGCGCTCAGCTCTTCGTTTCTCTCGCGGAGGAGTACCCGGGCGAGCATGGCATGAGCTACTCGCTCTGCGCGCTCGAGCTCGAGCCCAGCAACGATCGCGCTTGTCAGCTCGCGATGTACTACGCGGACCAGCTCGGCCGCTCCGAGGAGGCCGCCGAGCGCGCCGCGGGCTACGTCGCAGCGAACCCGAATGGCCCGCTCGCCGACGACGCCCGCGCGCTCGCGCAGCAGTACGGTCGCGCGATCCCGGCAGCGCCGGCGCCGCGCCCGGCTCGGAGCATGTCCGCCGCGCCAGCGCGTCGCGGCACGCCCGCAGGCGCCTATCCGGCGCCGGCCGCCGCCGCACCCGCTCCGCAAGCGGCTCCGCCGGTCCAGCTCGGCGAGGTGGACGCGCTGCTCGAGCAAGCGCAGGCGCTGGCCCGCAAGGCGCGCAAGAACGACGCCGCGCAGAAGTACCGCGAGGTGCTCGCGCTCGACGTCTCGAACGTCGATGCGATCGGCTTCCTCGAGCCGTACCTGAAGCAGCTGCGCAAGTTCGCCGAGCTTCGCGATCTGCTGCGCCGTGCGGCGACCGACGAAGGCATCGACATGGAGCAGCGCGTGCTCTGGCTGCGTGAGGCGGCCGGGCTCTCGGAAACGCAGCTGCGCGATCCGAACGGCGCCGTCGCCGCGCTCGAGGAGCTCTTGGCGCTCGATCCCGAGAGCGAGGACGCGCGCTCGAGCCTCAAGCGCCTACTCGAACGGGCGAACCGCTGGGACGATCTCGCGCGCGTGCTCGAGCAGGAAGCCGAGCTCATCGCCGACGTGGAAGCACGCATCACCGCGGAGAAGGCGATCGCGCGCTTGCACGAGCAAAAGCGCAAGGATCCGGCGGGTGCGGGCGAAGCCTGGACGCGCATCGCGGCGCTCGTGCCCGAGGACGAGTCGGCGCTCGACACCGCGATCGAGTTCTTCGAGAAGGGGGAGCGGCCCGATCGCGCCGCGCAGGCGATCTCGGACGCGCTGCCGTCCGTCACGAACGACGACACGCGCGCCGGCCTGCTCGAGAAGCTCGGCGATCTCAGGCTCGCGGCCGGGGAAGTGCTCCCGGCAGGCGAAGCGTTCGCGGAGTCCGCGGCGATTCGCAAAGAGAGCGGCTTGTGGCTCAAGGCCGAGAAGGCGTTCGCGCAGGCGGAGGTGTGGGAGCAGGCGGCGTCCGCGGCGGACGAACGCGCGCAGCTCGCCGATCGACCGACGGACAAGGCGAAGCTCTTCGCGATCGAGGCGACCTACCTTTCGCGCACGGGCGACGAGGCGGGCGCGGTCGAGCGGCTCGAGCAAGCGACGGAGCTCGATCCGATCGACGACGATCTCGCGGAAGATCTCGAGGAGCGCTACGAGGCTGCCGAGCGCATCGAGGACATGGTCGCGTTCTTCCTGCGCCGCGCCGGGCAGCTGCCGGCGGGTGGGCTGCGCTCTAACCTGCGCCGCCGCGCCGCCGACATGCAGCGCGACCGCCTCGGGGACGGCGAGGGCGCGCGCGAAACGCTGCTCGCGCTACTCGAGGACGGCGACGATCTCGACGCACTCGGCTGGCTCGCGGACGACGCGCTGCAGCGCGAGGACCCGACCGCCGCGGCCGAGTTCCTCGGCCGCTTGAGCAAGGCCGCGACCGAGCCGGATCGCAAGATCACGGCGCTCCTGCGCGAAGCGGAGCTCTACGCGTCGACGCTCTCCGATCCGGAAGCGGCGATCGAGCGCTACCGGCGCATCCTCGACGACATCGAGCCGAACCACGACGAGGCGCTCGCCAAGGTCGCAGTCCTGTACGAGGGGACCGACGACCACGCGTCGGCTGCCCGCGCGCTCGAGCTCCGGCTCAAGGCGACCGAGGACGACACCGTCAAGCTCGAGGTCGCCAACAAGCTCGCCGATCTCTACGAAGGGCCGCTCGACGACGCGAAGGCGGCCGTGCGCGTGCTCGACATCGTGCGTTCCCTCGACTCGGAGGATTGGGGCGCCATCCAACGCCTGGCCGAGCTCTGCGAGAAGATCGAGGAGTGGCCGCGCGTCGCGGAGCACCTCGCCCAGCTGATGGAGGTCGAAGGCGACGAGGAAGAGGTGAGTCGCATGACTCGCCGCCGCGCCGAGATCCTGCATCAGAAGGTGGGCAAAGGGGACGAGGCGCTCGCCGCGCTGCTCGAGATTGCCGATCGTGGGGACGTGCCGTGCCGCGAGGAATACGTGCGTCTCGGCGACGAGCTCGGTTGGAAGGGCGTCGTCGCCGTGAAGCTCGTCGAGTGGAACCTTTCGTCGCCGTCGAGCCCCGCGCGCACGCTCGCGCTGCGCGGCGCCTTCGATCGCTTCCTCGAGGTCGACCGCAAGTCGGATGCGGCGGCAGTCGGTAAGGAGGTCGCCCGCGCCAAGGGGACCGACACGGAGTTCGCCAAACGCCTCGAGAAGCTCGCCGTCGACCTCGGCGATCTCGACGTGCTCGCCGTCTCGCACGACCTGCTCGTGCAGGATCTCAGCGGTCCGGCGCGCGCGGAGGAGTTCGTGCGGCAGGCCGAGGTGCTCGTGGACGCCGGGCTCGACAGCGAAGCCTCGATTCAGCACGGCGAGCAGGCGCTCACGAGCGTGCCGCCGGGCGACGTCGAGCCGCTCCTCACGCGTCTCGCCCAGCTCTGCACCGACAAGGCGCGGATCATCGAGATCTACGAGCGTCAGGTGACGCGCTGCAAGAACCCGACGGATCGCTTGTCGGCGCTCGCGCGCGCGGCACGCATCGCTGCCGAGCAGGGCGACTTCGAGCGGGCACGCGGCTTCTTCGACATCGTGCTCGGCAGCGGCGCGACCGAGGACGCCGTGGAATCGCTCGAAACGGCCGCCCGCGCCGGCGACGCCGAAAAAGGCGGCGACAAGCTGCGCCGCACCCTCGCCGAGTCGCTCTCCCAGGGCGGGCAGGGGGCACGCGACGGCGGGCGTACCCGCAGCAACATGCTCTCGCGCGCGGCGCGGCTCGCGTTCGAGGACTTCGGCGATCGCGAGCAGGCGTTCACCTGGCTCGGTGACGCGATCATCGCGCACGTGGGGGACGAGTGCCTCGACCAGCTCGAGCTCTTCGCGAACGAGGTCGGCGATCTCAAGCGCGCCGAGACGGTGCTCGGGCGTGCGCTCGAAGAGGTCTTCGACGGGCCGCTCGTGCGCAAGCTCCTGGCGCGGCGCGCGGGGATCCGCCGCGACGAGCTGTCCGATCCGGTGGGCGCGGCGACCGACTTGCGTCGCCTGCACGATCTTTCCCCGTCCGATGCCGACGTCGTCGAGCAGCTCCTCACGCTCTACACGGAGCTCGCCGATTGGCGCGGCATGGTCCAGCTCTACGAGGACCAGATCCTGCGTGGGAAGGACCCTGCGGCGCGCGCGGAGCTGGCGCGCAAGGTGGCGCGCCTTTGGGAGGAGAAGCTCGACGACCCGCGTGAAGCCGCCGACGCGTGGCGCCGCGTGCTGCGCATGAAGCAGGGCGATCCCGAGGCGACGGAGGGCCTCGAGCGCGCCAAGTCGGGCATGCTCAAGCGCCCGAAGGACGAGCCCGCCGCGTCGTCGGAGATGGGGTCGCCCGCTCCGCTCAAGCCGGAGCCCGAGCCCGCCGCGAAGCCGGCCCCGAGCGACGAGAAGGACGCGCCGAAGGCGGAAGCCAAGGAAGGCAGCGACGCCAAGGAAGGCACGAACTCCAAGAAGAACAAGAAGAAGCGCGAGTCGAAAGCCCCGAAGGCCGAAGCCAAGAACGACTTCCCCGACGCGGCGGACGACGACATGGCGAGCGTGGACGCGCTGGTCGGCGGCGGAGCCACCACAGCCGACGAAGCGGCTCCGGCGCCCCCCGCGCCCCCCACGCCGGCCGCCGAGGCTGCCCCCGAGCAAAGCGCGGGACGCGTGGTGCCTCCGCCTCCGCCTTCGACCGGGAGCCGTTCGGCTCCGCCGCCACCCTCGTCCTCGTCCAGCATGACGCGTCAGCCGCCGCCCCCGCCGCCTCCGGGCTCGGGAGCCAGCCGTCCGCCGCCGCCGCCACCCTCGCGCTCGCATCCTCCACTCCCGCCGGGCGCGCGTCCTCCGCTGCCTCCGCCGGGCACGGGGGCTCGCCTCGCGCCGCCACCGCCTCCCCCGAGTGGCGGGCCTCCGCCGCTCCCGCCGGGCATCGGTGACGACGACGACGGCGAGGACGTCGACGACGCCGAGCTCTTCGAAGACAGCAAGGTCTGACGGCGCGCGGCTGACGCCGCGGCCGCGCGCTCAGCCGTCGCCCACCGTGAGGCGCCCGGCCGTGGCGTCGAGCGTCGCGCTCACGCCCAGGGTGAGCGGCTCGTTCCACCCGCCGTGCCCGAAGCGGAGCCCACTCGCGACGGGCACACGCAGCGCGCCGAGGCGCTCGCGCAGGACCGCAAATGCCTCGACCCCCGCCGACGGCGGGCAGTCGGTGAAATCGCCCAGCACGACGCCGCCCACGCCGTCGAGCGCGCCGGCGCCGAACAGCGAGGTGAGCAGCCGATCGACGCGGTACGCCTGCTCGGTCACGTCCTCGAGCGCTAGGATCGCGCCGTACGGGAGACGCAAGCGCCCGGCCGTCGCGCAAGCGGCGAGGAGCGACAGGTTGCCCCCCACGAGCGGGCCGCGCGCGAGCCCCGGACGAACGCTCGTGAGCTCGTAGCTCCGAGCGGCGAGCGGGCTCTCGAGCGCGCGCAGGAACGCGTCCCGCGCGTGCGCGTCACCCTGACCGAGGCCGCCGACGTTCTGTGCGTGGAGCGAGGCGACGCCCGCGCGCAGTGCTTCCACGTGCAGCGCCGTCACGTCCGAAAACCCGACGAGCCACTTCGGCGCGGCCCTCAGGGCCGCGAAGTTCGCGCGCTCCGCGATGCGCGTGAGCCCGTACCCGCCGCGCACCGCCAGGATCGCGGCGATGCTCGCGTCGCACAGAAAACGGTCGAGCTCGCCGAGGCGCCGCTCGTCCGAGCCGGCGAGATAGCCTGCGCGCTCGAATAGCGACGAATCGAACGTGACTTTATAGCGCTCGCCGAGCCACCCGAGTCCGCGCAGGACATGTGTGCGATCGAACGGGCTCGAGGGCGCGATCACCGCTATCCGATCGCCCGGCCTGAGCGGGCGAGGGACGATGGGCGCGAAATCCTGAGGCATGCGGCCGCTCGTAGTACTACTACTCCAGAGTTTCCGAATGTCAGAGAAGACCGCGCTCGCACGCTTTACGGAGGCGGCCTACGGCCGTGGCCTCCCGTTCTTGCGACGCGTGCTCGACGGCGCGGCGCGCGCAGCCGACGAGGTCTCGCTGCGCCTGCTCGGGCCCGACTTCGAGCAACGTTTCCGCGTGCTCGCGGACCGTTACGAGCGCCTCGGCGGCGATCCGTTCGGCTTCGATCCGGAAGCGGTGCGCCGGGCCGCGCTGGCCTCCGCGTTCTTCCATCGCGCATACTTTCGCACCGACGTGTACGACGTGGATCGCGTGCCGGAAGGGCGCGTCATGCTCGTCGCGAATCACTCGGGCCAGATCCCGATCGACGCCGCGATCATCGGCTGCTCGCTGTTCTTCGACGCGAACCCGCCGCGCATCACGCGCGCGATGGTCGACAAGTGGACGGCGACGCTGCCCTTCGTCTCGACCTTCTTCAGCCGGATGGGTCAGGTGGTCGGGCTCCCCGAGAACGCACGCCGCTTGCTCGACATGGAGGAGCTCCTGCTCGTGTTCCCGGAGGGCATGCGCGGCGTCTCGAAGCCGTTCGAGGAGCGCTACCAGCTCCAGGAGTTCGGCCGCGGCTTCATGCGGCTCGCGCTCGAGACCAAGACGCCGATCGTGCCCGTCGGCGTGATCGGCGCGGAGGAGCAGTATTTGAGCCTCGGGCGCGTCTCCTGGGCGGCGCGCGCCTTCGGCTTGCCGGTCGTGCCGTTCATTCCGCAGATGTTCTTGCCGGGCGGCCAGATGCCGCTTCCGACCAAGTACCGGCTGTTCTTCGGCGAGCCGCTGTACTTCGAGGGCGATCCGGACGACGCCGCCGCCGTGGCCGACAAGGTATACCTCGTGCGCGAGGCGGTCGCACACATCCTGCGGCGCGGCCTCGCTCAGCGCCGGAGCATCTTTCTATGATTCCGCCCGTCTCGGTGCGCGGGCTCGAAGGCGCCGTGCTCGTGACCGGTGTTTGCGGGCGCCTCGGCCGGCGCCTCGCGCGCGCGCTGCATCGCCAGTGCAGAGTGATCGGGCTCGACCGGCGACCGTTTCCCGATCGGCCACGCGATGTCGAGCACCACGAGCTCGACTTGCGGAGCGCGCGCGCCCGCGACGTCTTCGCGAGCGGCGTGAGCGCGGTCGTGCACCTCGGTGTCGATCACGATCTGCGCGCCGATTCGGCCGAAAATCATGCGGTCAACATGACGCGCGTGCAGAAGCTCTTCGAGTACGTCGAGCACTTCGGCGTCAAGAAGGTCGTGCTGCTCTCGAGCGCGAACGTCTACGGCCCGCGTCCCGACAACCCGCAATTTTTGACGGAGGACGCGCCGCTCTTGGGCGCCGGTCCGTTCAGCCAGATCCGTGATCTCGTCGAGCTCGACATGGGGTCGCAGGCTTACTTCTGGCGGCTGCCCGAGGTGGGGACCGTGATCCTGCGGCCGGCGCACATCCTCGGTACCGTGAAAAATGCGCCGAGCAACTACCTGAGGCTCGCGGTCGTGCCGACCTTGCTCGGCTTCGACCCGATGATGCAGGCCGTGCATCAAGACGACGTCGTGCGGGCGATCATGCTCGCGCTCAAGCCCGAGGCGCGCGGGGTCTTCAACATCGCGGGGCCCCCGCCCGTACCGCTCTCGCGGGTGCTCGAGCTGCTCGAGCGCTCGACCGTGGCCGTGCCTCACACGATGGCGCGCCTTGGCGTCGAGCGGCTCTTCAAGCTGCGGGTCACCTCGTTCCCGGCGCCCGAGCTCGATTTCATCCGCTACGTCTGCATGATCGACGACGCGCGCGCGCGGCGAGATCTCGGCTACGCTCCCGCGCACGGTCTCGTGTCGACTCTGTGCGCGGTGGACGAGGAGCGATGGCTCGGCTGAGCGTCGCAGTGCGCGCCGTCGCGCTTGCCGGCGCTGCGCTCTGCGCGCCGGCGTGCGGTCGCACGTCGAATGAGGGACCGCCTCCCGCGGAGAGCCTCGAAATCGCGTCGGCCGCACCCGGCGCCGTCGGTGCGCTCGCGGCGGGGACGGAGGCTGCTCCGAGCGGCTTTCACGCCCCCTCGAGCCCCGAGCCCGAAGCGACCCCGGAAGGCCCGGACGACGACGAGATCGAAGACGGCGGCGCGCCACCCCCTCGCGACGCCGCCATCGAATCGCCGGAGGACATCCCGCTGTGACACGTTCGGCTGTCGCCCTTTTGCTCGGAGGCGTGCTCGTCAGCGGGTGCAGCGCTCCGCAGCTCCCGCCCGGCACCCCGCCGCCGGAGTACGAAACCCGCTCGCTTCCGCCCTGGGGCGGACCCGCGGCGGGAGCGGCCGGAGTGGCGCCGAATGCCGCATCCGAGCCTGTCGACGCCACTTCGCCTCAAGGCTCGCCTCCCGGGCCGGGAGCCGCGGGATCGGGCGGCGTCGGCCCCGGCCCTTCCCCCGCGGTCCCGGGCGAGTAAACTAAAGCGTGGAGCCCAAAGGATTGAGCACGATTCGCGAGCAGGCCGAGCGCGCCAAGGCGGCGAAGCCCAAGCTCGCGGCGCTCGAGCGGGCCCAGAAGGACAAGGCGCTCGGCGCCGTGGCCGCGCTCTTGCGTGCCCGCACCGCGGACATTCAGCGCGAGAACGAGCTCGATCTCGCGGCGGGCCGTACCGCGGGGCTCGCCCCCGCCATGCTCGACCGCCTGCGCATGGACCAGAAGGGCGTCGAGGCGACGGCGCGCGCCGTGGAGCACGTGATCACGCTGCCGGATCCCGTGGGCAGCCGCGGGCCGATGCAGCGCATGCGGAGCGGCATCCAGGTCGGGCGCCAGCGGCTCCCGCTCGGCGTCGTGGCGATCGTCTACGAATCGCGACCGAACGTGACGGTCGACGCGGCGTCGCTCTGTCTCAAGTCGGGCAACACCTGCCTCTTGCGGGGCGGGAAGGAAGCGGCGCACACGAACCGGGTGCTCGGCAGCATCATCGGCGAAGCACTCGCCGAGTCCGGCGTGAGCCCCGACGCCGTGCAGATCATCCCCCCCGGCGATCGTGACGGCGTGCGAGAGCTCGTTTCATTGACCGGGCTCGTCGACTTGGCGATTCCGCGCGGCGGGGAAGGGCTGATTCGCTTCGTCGTCGAGCACGCGCGCGTGCCGGTCGTGCAGCATTTCCTCGGCGTTTGCCACCTGTTCCTCGACGAGGGCGCGAACGTCGAGATGGCGCGCGCCCTGGCGGTCGACGGCAAGGCGCGGCGACCGGGCGTGTGCAACGCGCTCGAATGCCTGCTCGTGCACGCGGCCGACGCGGCGCGCTTGCTGCCGCCCGTCGCGCGCGCGCTCCTCGACGAAGGCGTCGAGCTCCGCGGCTGCCCGCGCACGCGCGAGCTCGTGCCCGAAGCCAAGGCCGCCACCGATGCCGACTGGGGCACCGAGTACCTCGCCAAGATCATGGCGGTGCGTGTCGTCGACGATCTCGACGGCGCGCTCGCGCACGTGGGGCGCTACGGCTCGAATCACTCGGAGGCGATCTGCACCGAGAAGCTCGCGAGCAGTGAGCGCTGGCTGCGCGAGGTGGACGCGAGCTGCGTGCTCGTCAACGCCTCGACGCGTTTCAACGACGGCGGCGAGCTCGGGCTCGGCGCGGAGATCGGAATTTCGACCACGAAGCTGCATGCTTACGGGCCCATGGGGCTCGAAAGCCTGACGGCGGAGAAATGGGTGGTCATTGGCGGAGGACAGATTCGCGGTTGAAAAAGCGCACTAAGTCAACGCGCAGGCCGGCGCGCACGAGCCCGGGCCCACGCATTCTGGAACGCGGCGGAACACCATCGGAGGAAGCCAAACGCATTGCCTTGGCGGCGGCGCAAGCGGCGCTCGACAAGAAGGCGAGCGAGATCGAGATCCTCGATGTGACCGGGAAGGTCGACTACGCGGACTTTCTCGTGCTCATGACCGGTCAGAGCGACCGGCACGTCGCGGCGATTGCGGACGCCGTCGAGGAGCAGTGCGAGAAGCTCGGCTTCCGCGCCATCTCCGTCGAGGGTTTGCCGCGCGGCCAGTGGGTGCTGATCGACTTCGTCGACGTGGTCGTGCACGTGTTCCAGGAGGACGCGCGCTCGCTCTACGATCTCGACGGCCTCTGGATGGACGCGCGCCGCGTGCGGGTGAACGATCCGGTCCCCGGTCGGGCGTGAAGCTTTTCGTCGTCGCGGTCGGAAAAATCCGGGAGAAGAGCCTGCGGGCCGTCGCGGACGATTACCTCGAGCGGGCGAGCCACTACGCCCGCGTCCGCGAGGTGGAGGTGAAATCGGACGCCGAGCTCGAGCGCGCGCTGCCGCGTGAAGCGACCGTGATCGCGCTCGATCCGGCGGGCGACGCCGTCACGAGCCGGGAGCTCGCCGCGCGCCTCGAGCGCTGGGGCCGCCGCGGGAAAGGCGACGTTGCGTTCGTGCTCGGGGGCGCCGAGGGGATCCCCCAAGCGCTCCTCGACGGCGCGCACGCGCGGCTGTCGCTCTCGAGTCTCACGCTGCCGCATCGGCTCGCCCGCGTCGTGCTGTTCGAGCAGCTCTACCGCGCGTTCACGATCCTGCGCGGCGAGCCGTACGCGCGCGAGGACTGAGCTCGCCTACGCCGCTTCCGCCGGCGGCTCGGCGCCGGGCTTCCGCCCGAAAATCCAGGCCACGATGATCGACACGCCGTAGAGCAAGGCGAGGGGGATCGCCAGCAGCAGCTGGCTCATCATGTCGGGCGGCGTGATGACCGCCGCGATGATGAAGTCGAGCACGAGGAAGTACCGGAAGAACTTCAGCATGTGCTTGTAAGTGATGAGCCCCGCCACCGACAGGAAGAACACGAGCACGGGCAGCTCGGCCGCCACGCCGAAGGCGATCAGCATGCGGCTCACGAACTCGAGGTAGTCGTTGATCGTGATGTTCGCTTCGACGGTGAGCTCGCCGACTTTGTCCCCCATGCCGAGCAAGAACTTGAACGCGAGCGGGAACGCGAACTTCCAGCCGAAGTAGCAGCCGCCGGCGAACAGGCCGCACGAGGCGACCACGAACGGCGCCGCGTAGCGCTTCTCCTTCGAGTAGAGCCCCGGCGCGATGAACGACCAGATCTGCCACAGCATGATCGGCAGCGCGAAAATCAGCCCGGCGATCATCGCGATGCGGATCTCGGCGATGAAACGGGCGGCGGGCGCGAGGTAGGTGAGCTTCGCCCCGGTGTCGTGCCCGCCCTCTTTCCACGCCTGGATGAAAGGCTGGGTGATCACGATGATCAGTCGGTCCTTCTGGGTCCAGGCGGTGATGCCGCCGACCACGAAGGCGAGGATCATCTTGATGAGACGCGAGCGGAGCTCCTCGAGGTGCTCCCAGAGCGTCATGCCTTCGCCTTCGCCTTGGCTCTGCTCGGGCATGGGCTTCGTCGGATCCTGCTCGGGCAGCTTGCTCATGGCATCGCGCCGGGCGTCGTCGGAGCCGCCGGTACGGGGGGCGTCGCAGCGACGGGCGCGGAAACGCTCGGCGCGTCCGCGGCGAGATCGTCGGGGACCGCCCCCTTCGCGTCGGGGCCCTCCGGCGGGTACTCGCGTGTGATGTCGATCTCGATGTGGCCGTACGGATCCTCCGGCGGCCGATACGGAGCCGGTGCCGGGGCGATGCCGCCACCGCCGCGCATCAGGGTACGGAGCTCGCTGAGGCCGCCGTTCAGGCCTTCGGCGCGCAGGAGCTCGTCGATGCCGGTCTGCTGGCGCACGTCGGTCGTCATCTTGCGGAGCTTCCGGATCCACGTGGCGAGGTTTTTCAGCAGGCCGGGCAGCCGCTGGGGCCCGACCGCCACCAGGGTGACGACGCCGATGAGGACGACCTCGCTGAACGAGAATCCGAACACGCCTGGAACCGTACTTTCTGACGCTACTTGGTCAAGCTGCGGGCGATGACCAAGCGCTGGATCTGGCTCGTTCCCTCGTAGATCTGCAGCACCTTGGCGTCCCGCATCAGCTTCTCGACCGGGTAGTCGCGGACGTAGCCGTTCCCGCCGAAGATCTGGACGGCGTCGACGGCCGTCTGCATCGCGCGGTCGGCGCCGAATGCTTTGGCGTAGCTCGACACGATCGGATCGCGCACGCCGTGGTCGAGGTTCCACGCCGCCTTCTGATAGAGCAGGCGGGTCGCTTCGGCGCCGATGGCCATCTCCGCCAGCATGGCCTGGACGAGCTGGTGCTCGGCGATGGCGACCCCGAACGTTTTGCGCTGCTTCGCGTAGGCGATGCACTCGTCGAGACAGCGCTGCATGAGCCCGGTGGCCATCGCGCCGATGTCGGGGCGCGTCTGGTTGAAGGTCTCCATCGCGAGCTTGAAGCCCTCACCCTCGGGGGCGATGAGGTTCGCCTTCGGCACCTTCACGTCCTCGAAATGGACGGCGGCGGTGTCGCTCGCGCGCTGGCCCATCTTGTCTTCGTGCTTGCCCACTTTGAGGCCCGGCGTGTCGCGGTCCACGATGAATGCCGCGATCCCCTTGTGCCGCTTCGACGGGTCGCTCGTCGCGAACACGACGTAGAAGCTCGCGAGGCTCGCGTTCGTGATCCAGCACTTCTCTCCGTTGAGCACGAAGTCGTCGCCCACGGCACGAAACGTCGTCTTGAGGCCGGCGACGTCGCTGCCGCCGCTCGGCTCGGTCGTGCAGTAGCTCGCGAAGAGTGGCTCGGCCGTGAGCATGCCGAGGTACTTCTTCTTCTGTTCCTCGCTGCCGCCGAGGCGGATCGGCGTGAGGGCGAGCGTGTTGGCGAGCAGGCTCGTCTGGATGCCGGTACAGCCCCAGGCGAGCTCCTCGGCGATGAGCGCGTTGTCCATCTCGTGCAGGCCGGGGCCGCCGTACTCGGGCTCCACGGTCGCGTTCACGAGCCCGAGCTCATGAGCTGCGACGAACACGTCCTTCGGGAAGCGTGCTTCTCGGTCGCACTCGGCTGCGACCGGAGCGATGCGCTCGCGCGAGAAGCGCCGCGCGGCGTCGACGAGGGCTTTCTGGTCATCGGAGAGCGAGAAATCCAGCATGGTCCTACTCCTTGAGCTTCTTCTTCGCGCGCGCGACTTCGGCCCGCGCCGCACGCGCACCCATGAGGTAGCCGATGGTGAGGGCGATCAAAGCGACGCCCGGAATGTAGACGAAATGCTCGACCGTCACGCGCCGGGCGCCTTCCCGGCCACGCTGCGCTCGAGCTCGGAAAGCCGAGTTTCGAGCTTGCCTTGTCGCCGCCAGCCGAGCCCCAAGAACCCGAGCAAGAGCGCCCACATGACGAGGTAGGCGACGACCAGCAGAGCACCGGCGCTGGTCGAGTCGCCACCCCCCTGGACCGGGGCGAATTCCTGCGAGCGCGAGCTCGGTTCGGGAGCCGCTACTTGAGCTGTCACGTCATTTCTCCGATTCCGGCTGCGGCCGCGGCCTCCTCCGCTGCGGCAAGCCGACTCGTCGCAAAATTCAGGCGCGCCCGCATCCACAAGAGGAGCGCAGCGAGCAAGGTCATGGCGAAAAAGCCGATCCCGAGCGCGAGCTTCATGTCCGGGTGGCCGAGACCGCCACCGCCCTTGGTGATCACGGTGGGGTGGTTGCCGCCCCACTTCTGCACCGAGTAGTGCACGATCGGCAGAGTAACGGTGCCGAGCACGGTGAGCGCCGCGGCGAAGCGACGCTCGGCCTCGCCACTGCCGCCGAAGACGCGCAGCATGACGACGGCCGCGTAGATGAGCACCGTCAAGAGTAGCGTCGTGAGGCGCGGATCGAACGTCCAGTACACTCCCCACGCCTTCTTCGCCCAGAGCGGTCCGCTCGTGAGCACGAGGGACCCGAAGCACACCGCGCACTCGGCGCCAGCCTTGGCCCACGCGTCGCGCACGTCCGTCGCACCGTAGAGGTAGAGGGCGCTCGCGAGGAACCCGACGCCGCCGGAGAGGTACATCGCGTACGCGGCCGGCACGTGGAAGTAGAAGATCTTCTGGGCGATGCCGCCCGAGCCGGCCTGCGCCTCCGGCACCTTCAGGAACACGAACCCGATCTCGAACGCGAAGACCAGCGCGGTGAGCGCGAAAAGGGCCCAAAACACGAGGTCTCGGCGAGACTTCACGGCGCTCACGCTACTGCCTGGTCTCCCAAAATGCGACCCCCTAATTTGAGGCCACCGCGAGGCCAACCGCCACGCTTTCGCGGGTATTCCCGCAGTCCGTCAGCGGCGCGCGCGCTTCGGCGCGGCCTTCGTGGCCTTCGCGGGCTTCGCGGCCTTCGCGCGCGGAGTCCGCGGTCGATCGGCGAGGCGCACCACGTTGCGCAAGCCGGACCAGGTCGCGTCGATGGCGCAGACCTTGTTGTCGACGAGTCCGGCCTCGAGGGCGACCGCGCGCACGATGTGTTCGGTCACGTCGGTCGGCACGCCGGACGCCTTCTTCGGCCAGGCAACCCAGAAGCCGCCGCTCGGGTCGAGGCGCTTGGCCGTGGGCACGAAGCGTCGCGCAAGCTCGGCGGCGCTGGTCACGAACAGTACGATCACGTCGAACGGCGCGCGGCCGGCGAGCGCGGTCGCCGTTCTCACGCCGGCCGGCAACGTTCCGAGCACTCGCGTGAACCCCGCGGGCGCGCCGAGCAGCGCGACGGCGTGGGCGGGTTTGATCCCGAGCTTTTGGGGGAGCGGCGTTCCCGAGTAGCCCGCCATGTGCGCGTCGAAGCTACCACGCCGGCACGGAAGCGTGGCGCGCGCATGGTATGCGGGAGCGAGGAGGCAGGAGATGAAACCGATCCTGAATATCGCGGAGCTCGAGCTCACGGACCAGCGGCACGACGAGCGTTTTGGCTGCCGCATGGGCCCGATCGGGGCACGAATCGGCGCGCAGAAGCTCGGCTACAACCTCACCGTCGTGCCGCCGGGCAAGCGCGCGTGTCCGTTCCACGCGCACCGAATCAATGAAGAGATGTTCTTCGTGGTCGAGGGGACGGGCGAGGTGCGGATTGGCCCGGAGCGCTACCCCATCAAGCAAGGTGACGTGATCGCCTGCCCGCCGGGGGGCAAGAGCCACGCGCACCAGATCATCAACACGGGCAGCGTCGAGCTCAAGTACCTCGCCGTCAGCACCAAGCTTTCGGCCGAGCTCGTCGAGTACCCGGACAGCGGCAAATTCGGCGTGCTTGCCGAGTACCCGAACGAAGAGGGCAAGCTCGAGCGCTTCCGCTACCTCGGACGTACCGAGGGCGGGCTCGACTACTGGGACGGGGAGTAGCCGCGCCCTGAAAGGGCGCGCGCGTGGGGGGAGGCTCTGCCGAACTTGCTTCGGCGGAGGGGGGCGGCGCGTGCCGCCCCCATGACTAGATGTCGCAGTTCGCGAGGGCGAGGAGCGCGGCGACCTTGGCGCGCAGGAGCTGGAATTGCTTCAGCGTGAGGTCGAGCTCGGCCTGGCGCAGCTTGCTCGCCGTATCGACCAAGTCGAATGCCGTGCCGCTGCCGTTGATGAATGCCACGCGCGCGAGACGAGCCGTTTCAGCGGCGACTTCGCGGCCTCTCGCGCTCACGCCGAGGTTCGTCTCGGCCACGCTCACCGCGCGGAAGGCTTGGGTTACGTCGAGCTCGGCGCGGCGGCGCGTGTCGCTGAGCTGCTCGCGGGCGATGCGGGTGTTGGCTTCGGCTTCGTCTCTGAGGCCGTAGCGGAGGCCGCCGTCGAACAGCATCCAAGTAAGGTTCGCGCCGACGGTCCAGGACGCGTAGTTGCCGGTCAGGTACTGCGCGTTCTGGGCTTGGAAGACGGAGGTGGCATTGACCACCGGCCAAAACGCCCAGTCGACGCTGCCCTTGGCACGCTCGACCACGCCGACGTTGGCCGTCGCCGCCATCACGTCAGAGCGCTTGCCCACGTCCGTTTCGGGCCGACACGTCTGGCGTGCGTCAGCGGCTAGTGCGTCCAAGCGCACGTCTGGATTCACTCCCCAACCTTCGGGAAAACCGAGCGTCAGGCCAAGGGTCTCTCGTGCGCGGCGTGCCGCCTCGTCTGCGGTCACGAGCTGGCTCCGTGCCGTCTGCACTTCACCCTCGGCACGCAGCACGTCGAGCGAGCTCGAGGCTCCGAGCGCGGATCGGCGGCGGTTGAGATCCAGCGTCGAAAGCGCGCCGCTGAGCGAGACACGGCTCACTTCTGCAAGTCGTTCGGCGCTGACGGCGCCGACGATCGCGTCCGCCACCGCGGAGATGACCTGGCGCTCAGCCTCTTTGCTGCTGAGGGCCGCGTAGTCGATCGCTCGCTCGGCAGTGCCTCGGTCGTACCAGGCCCTTGGTGCGAACAACGGGACGTTCAGCGTGAGACCGGCGCCGAGGGCAACGGCCGGATCAGGAAGGCTCGTCGTCGTGTTGACGATCCTTCCGGCTGCCACGGATGCAGGGAAGTCAGGTCCCGTCACGTCGCCGCGCAAGATCTCGTAGCGCGCGTACGTATTGAACACCGTGCTCTGCAGCGTCGGCAGCGCCGCCGCTAGCGCCTCGCGCGATCTCGCCCTCGCGACGTCGATCTGCGCGAGCGCCGTGCGATACGGCACGGAGCGACTCCGCACCAAGCCGAGCGCTTCGCGCCACGACTGCAACACGTGCGGCGGCGGCGGCAGCGGATCGAGCATCGGATCCTGGACGTTCGGCAGCGTCGGATCCGCGCCGGGCGCGGCGGGTGCGGGCACCGGCGTCGTTCCGGTTGCGGCGGTCGGAGCTCCAGCGGGCGCAGCGGGCGCAGCCGGCGCCGGCACGGGAACGGGGCGCTTCTGAGCTTGTGTTTGCGCTCCGGCGACCGGTGCGAGCGTGGCCGTGGCGAGCCACAGCGTGAGGGCGGCCTTTTTCATGGCCGGATCGATAGTTCCGGAGCGGTGCTCCGCAAAGGGGCGCCGTGGCGGTTTGAGCTAACCCTGCGGTCTTTAGCGAGTGGCCGAGCGATCTTCGGCCCACTCGGCGACGCGCGCGCGGGCGTCCTCATCCGTCCAGCGGAGAACTTGCACCAGGAGATCGATGGCTCTGGCCGCCTGGCCGGAGCTCGCCAGCGCATGCGCTTCCGAGGTCACGATGGCGGGCTCATCCGGCCGCGCGCGGCGGGCGACGGCGATGTGGCGCAATGCATCGCGCGGGCGCTGGAAGGCCACGTCGAGCAGGTGGCCGAGGTTGTGGCGATACGCGGGGTGGTCGGGCTCGAGCGCCACGGCCTGCTCGTACGCGCGCCGGGCCGCGCGGAAGTTGCCGAGCATGCTGTGCGCGATGCCGAGCACGCCGTAGGCGCGTGGCTCGGGGCCACCCTTGAGCACGTCGAGCGCAAGCCGAGCCGCGCGGAACGGCTCGTCACCGACGCTGAGCTCCGAAAGCTCGAGCTTGGCGAAATCCTGCTCGGCGGAGCCGGCAGGTGCTTCCGCGATCAGCCGCTTGAGCATGGCGACGAGGTCGCGCTTCGGCAGGCCGCGCGAGATGGCCCAGCTCACGTCAGAAACCAATCGCTCGACTGCACGCCGCGGCATGTCTTCATCATCAGTTAGCCGTTCTCACGCGACCAAGCAACGATCCAACGCGTGCGCGACGCGCGATTTTTTCGCACTTCCCCACTTGACGAAACGCGTTCGCGGTACGTCCCGGGCGAAGGAGCGCTGTGCGCGTGCTTCGGCTTGAACGAAGGCGATTTCTGCGCTAAGGTCTGCGCGCTCGCTCGGCGTTCGCGCGACGTCCTGCGATGGTGGCGCCGTTCAGCGCCGACAGCGCCTGGTCGAGTTTCTCGACATTGACACTCACGAAGGCGTGGCGGTGGCGCACCCGGATGTACTCCGTGCTTTCGGGGCCAATGCCGGCATTCGAAAGTAGGGTCTGGAAATCGCTCGGCTTCGCGCCGTCGCGGCGCCCGACGCTCACGTAGATCTCGTTGGCGCTCACCGCACCGCCGTCGTCGCCTTCTTCCGCGACGTCGTGCGGTGCGTGCGGTGTGCTCGACGCGCTCGGCGCGCTCAAGACCGGCGCTGCCGCGGCGTGCTCGGCGGGCAGGGGAGTCGCGACGTACCCGGGCAAGTCGTCTTCACCGGTGTCGACGCCAGCCGACACGACGGGAGCGGCGTGACGCTCGGCGCCAGAGTCCCGGCGTCGCTCGCCGCGGCGCGGCTCGTCGCGGCGTGAGCGCTCGTGTCGTCGCGGCTCGTCGCGGCGGACCCCCTCGGCGCGCGGCTCGTCGCGGCGGCTGCCCTCGGTGCGCGGCTCGTCGCGGCGGCTGCCCTCGGTGCGCGGCCCGTCGTGACGGCGGCCTTCGCTCCGCGACTCTCCGCGCGCCGGGGTCGGGGCCGGCGCCGGGGCCGGTGGCTCGGCGTTTTGGGTGCGGGCGCGTCGCGCCGCGGTGGCTTCGTCCAGCGCGTCGGGCCGCGCGCCCAAATGATCACGGAGGAGCCCCGCGACGATCGCTTCGGCGTCCTCGTGCGTCAGCAGGCGGCGCGCGAGCGCGAGATCGTCCGGATGGGGCCGGCGGGCCGCGAACGCGTCCGCGAACATGCGCAGGAGATCGGCCTCCTCACGCGTCTTCTTCTCGCGCGCGCTCGGCAGCTGCCGCTCGATCGGGCGGAGCTTGTAGGTGAGGCGCAAGAGGTACAGGTTGCCGACGTCGCGCGGGCCGACGAGCGCGATGGCCGTGCCCGTGCGTCCGGCGCGGCCGGTGCGCCCCGTGCGGTGCACGTACGCTTCGGCCGATTCGGGAAAGTCGTAGTTGATGACGTGCGTGAGGAGCGAGATGTCGATGCCCCGTGCGGCAACGTCGGTCGCCACGAGGAAGCGAAGCTCCCCCTTGCGGGTCGCGGCCATCACCTTTTCGCGGTCCGATTGCGGGAGATCGGCGTTCAGCCAGTCCGCCGCGTAGCCCTGCTGCTCGAGGGCCCCGGCAACGCGCTTGGTTTCGTCCTTCGTATTGCAGAAGACGATTGCGCTCTCGGGGTTGTCGACCTCGATGATCTGAATCAACGCGCCGAGCTTGTCGCCCGGGACGATGTACACGAAGTGGTTGATCTCGAGCGCGCCGATGTGGTCGCCGCTCAGCGTCAAAAACTCCGGCGACTTGAGCCGAGTCTCCGCGACACGGCGAATGTCGGGCGGCAGCGTCGCGCTGAACAACAGCGTTTGGCGCGTGGCCGGCAAGAAGCCGAGGATGTCGGAGATCTGCGGCAAGAAGCCCATCGAGAGCATCTCGTCGCTCTCGTCGAGCACGAAGGTGCGGACCGCTTGTGGATCGAGCGTTCCGCGGTGCAGGTGATCGAGCACGCGACCGGGCGTGCCGACGACGATCTGCGCGCCCGCGCGGATGTCGGCGACTTGCTTGGCCATGGGCGCGCCGCCGTACACCGCGGCGCAGCGGATGCCGCGATGCTTCGCGAGCGCGTCGACCTCGCGCGTGACTTGCAGCGCGAGCTCGCGCGTGGGGCACAAGACGAGCGCCTGCACGGCGCTCTGCCCTTTCTTGACGATGCCGTCGACCAGCGGGAGGCCGAAGGAAGCCGTCTTGCCCGTGCCCGTGCGCGCTTGGACGACGAGGTCCTTGCCGCGCACCGCGGGCTCGAACACCGCGAGCTGGACGGGCGTTGGATGCACGTAGCCGAGCTCGTCGACGGCGCGGCGCACATCGACGGAAAGAGGTAAAGCGTCGAAAGTGGGGAGGTCGCCGGCGGGTGAAGCCATGGAGTTCATTGGGGCTCGAGGGAAAGCTCCTGCTCGAGCTCACGCGCTCGCTGCCTTTGGTGCGCGAGTGCCGTTGCCTCATACCGCACGGCGTGCTCCTCCGCATAGCGGAGCGCGTCGATCTCGATCAGCCGCTCGCCGTCCTTCGAGCGCCGCTCACACAGGGCGTCGAGCGAGCCGCGACCTTCCCAGGCTGGGCCGAGGGCGGCCCGAAAGCGCTCCAGGCTCTTTCGCTCGCCTTCGTTCTCGGCCTCCGTGCGGGCGGCAAGACGGGCCCGCTCGAGACCCTGGAGCAGGCCGCGCAGGCCCGCACGGCAGCTTTCCGGCACGGGGCCGGGCTCCGGATAGAACAGCGTGAGCATGATCTGGCGCGTCCAGAGCAGGGTCGGGACCGCCACCAGCAGGGCGAAGATGCCGATGCCGATGCGCCGGCCGAGGCGTCTTGCCCGTGAACGGCCGGGTCGGGCCATGGGTGGTCTTTCAGCACGGTACCGGGCCGGCGGTCAAACCCGGCCTGCGGGCCGCTGCGCCCACGCCGGGCTAGCGTTGACCCTTCGAGCGGGCTCCCCCATACTTCTTTCACAAGAATTTGAAAGCTCAGAAAGTCGCAGAAGTTCCGAGCCTCGGCGTCGAGGCGGCCGTCGATGCGCTCCGGAGCGCCGTCGCCGCCCAGGCGCCCGGCATGACCGCCGAGCAGCGCCTGGCCGAAGTTGCCGCGCTCTTCGCCGACGATCTGCTGTGGGTCGAGCGGGCACTCTCGCGGGCGAGCCTCGAGGGGCCCGCCCCGGGAACCGACGCCGCGCGCCATCTGATCGATCGCGGCGGCAAGCGCCTGCGACCGCTTTCGTTGCTTCTGAGCGCCGCGTGCTTTGGGCGCATCCCGGAGCCGGCGCGCGAGCTTGCCGTGGTCGCGGAGCTCGTGCACTCGGCGACGCTGCTCCACGACGACGTGATCGACGACGGGACGGAGCGTCGCGGAGCACAGGCGTCGCGCATCCTTTGGGGCAACGGCGTGAGCGTGCTCGGCGGCGACCTCTTGCTCGTGAACGGGCTCGAGCGCACGGCGCGGCATGCGCCCGAGATCATGCCGGACCTCGTCGCGACGCTGCGGCGGCTCGTCGAGGGCGAGATCATCCAGCTACGCGGGCGGGTGGAGCTCGACGTTTCGGAGGCCACCTACGAGCGCATCCTGCGCGACAAGACGGCGTCGCTCTTCGCGTGGGCCACGCGCACGGGCGCGCGCCTCGCCGCGGCGGACACACGCTCGATCGACGCGATGGCAAGCTTCGGCGAGGAGCTCGGCGTCGCGTTTCAGCTCGTGGACGACGTCCTCGACTACACGGGGGAGGCGTCCGGCAAGACGCTGTTCGCCGATCTGCGCCAGGGCAAGTTGACGCTGCCGCTCGTGCTCGCTGCGGCGAAGGATCCGGCGCTGATGACGCCGCTCCGCCGCATCTTCGCCGGCGATCAGGAGCCCGTCGTGCTCGTGAGCCGCGCCGTCGCCGAGAGCGGCGCCTGCGACGAGGTGCGTCGCCGGGCGCGCGAGCACACGACGCGCGCGATCCAGGCGCTCGAAGCCGTCGCGACGAGCCCGGCGCGCTCGCTGCTCGCGAGCGTCGCTACGGAGCTCGCGGCGCGCGCGGCCTAGGCGCGCGCGGCCTAGTTCAAGTGCCCGGGCGGCACCGAGTGGTCCGGCTCGGGGTCGAGGAACGTCGCCGTGATCTCGCGCTCGAGCGCGGCGCCGATCTCGGCTTCCACGAGCTCGATCGAGCCGGCGAGGCGCTCGACGTTGCGCTGATAGACGAACACGCGCGCCGTGAGCGGTAGCGACTTGTCCTCGGTGTTGATGCCGTCGAGCAGGAGCAGCGCGCGCGGATCCACGCCGTCGACGACGACTTCGACGCCGGGCACTTCCGCGACGTAAATCTCGCCTTCGCGCACGTACACCTTGAGCGACTCGGCGAGGCCGTCGATGGCGCGCCGTGCGGTAGTCTCGAACGTCTCTCGCGTCAGCGACCACGGCGGAGGCGGCACCTCGAGGTCGAGCTCGCGCGAGCGCAGGAACGAGTGCGTGGCGCCGTTCGTGTCACCACGCTCGTCGCGAATCAGCCCGAGGTAATACCAGGCCTCCGCGTTGCGCGAGTTGCGTTTGACCGCCTCCTCCACGAGCGGGAAGGCGCGCTCGGCGTCGCCGACCTCGTAGTGGGCGCGGCCGACCAGGAAGAGGTGGCTCGGGTTCTCGAAGGGGCCCACGGGGAAGCGCGCGCAGACCTCGCGCGCGCCGTCGCTCTCCCCCTTGCCGAGCAGCGCGTCGAACTTGAGCAAGAGCGCGTCGACGATCTCGTCGTCGGTTTCCGCGAGATCGAGCGCCTGATCGCACATGGCGATGGCTTCGTCGAACTCGCCGAGCGGATGGATGTACACCTCCGCGGCGTTCAGCATCGCCTCGAGGTAGGTGTCGTCGAGGGCAATCGCCTGGCGGTAGCTGTCGATGGCGTCCTCGAACTCGCCCTTCAGCGCGGCGACGTAGCCGAGGAGGTTGTGCGCCTCGGGTGATTGACTATCGAGCTCGAGCGCACGCCGCGCGCTGAGCTCTGCGCCGCGTGGATCGCCGCGTTGCACGAGGTCCCAGCCTCGGTCGAGGTGCGCGGAGAATTGGTCCATCTCGGCCCCTTGATGGTCTGCCATCGGCGTCGCGTCAAGCGCCGTCGTGGCCGGAGCGGGGCGTCCCGGGCGTCTCAATCTAGTCGTGGATGACGACCCGGGTGCCCGTGCCCTCGGGTCGCGCCCAGACGCCGTGAAAGCCCGCGCGCGGCTCGGGACTCGTGAAAAAGAAGAGCCATTTCGCGTCGAGCGGGGCGAGGTTCACGCAACCGTGGCTCATCTGCACGCCGTAGTTACTGTGCCAGAACGCGCCGTGGAGCGCGTAAGCCCGGTAAAAATACTCGACGTACGGAACGTCCTCGATGCTGTAGGGGAGATCACCCGCGGCGCTGCCGTCGCCGTCCATCGTCGTCGTCAGGTGCTTTTCGCGGATGCGCCATTCACCCGTCGGGGTGCGATGGTCTTTTTCCTTGTCCTTGTTCTCCTTGCCGCTCGAGATCAAGGTGGCGTACACGGGGCGCGTCCCGACGAAAGCGACGAGCGTCTGCGTCGAGAGATCGACGTCGATCCAACGCTCGTCGGCGCCGAGCCCGGCGGGCGCGGGGCCCGGTTCCGTGACGCGCACCTGGCCGGCCTTGATGTACGTGCCTTCCGACGTTTCGAGGTAGTGCGTCGACGCCACGTCGACGGCCTTGCCGGTGAGCTGAATCGCGACCTGACGGTCGATCGACTTCGCGCTTCGTAGCTCTTTCTTCGCCTCGTCGAACGTGTAGGTCGCGACCGATTTTCGTCCGCCGTAGCCCCACGCGATGGGCAGCTTCTTCTGCTCGCCGTCGAGCTCGACGCCCATGAACTTCGACGCGCCCGTCTGCCAGAAGCGCTCGGCCGGGGTGATCAGCGTCTTGGTCGTCTTGTACCAAGTGCGATCGTTCCAGCGGAAGGTGCGATCGACCGCGACGAAGAAGCCCTGAACCATGCGCTTGGCGAGGACATCGTCCGCGTCCTCGGAGAGGTGCTCGAGCTTGAGCTCGTGCAAGTGCTCCTTGATCTGGTCCTTGTCCTTTTGCCACCACGGCTTGTCCGCCTGGTCCACTTCGATGCCGGCGTCGGCCATGCCGGGATCGACCGGAGCGCCCGCATCGACGCTGGGCGGGGCGGAAGGCGCGATCGGCGCGGGTGCCGCCGGCGCTGCGGGCACGGGCGCGCCCGCCGAGGCAACCTCCGCCGCCTTCTTTTCGGCGAGGTACGGCTCGTACTTCAGCATCTGCTCGCGCGACGGGACCGTGTGATAGAGCGGCGTGCCGTGCTTCGCGTTGCGCGCGTAAGCGTACGGCAGCACCTCGTCGAGGTCCGGGGGCGTCATCGCGAACTTCACGTCCGCGCTCGCAAGGTTCGTCGTGCCGTAGTTGCCGCAGATGAATCCGCCGCCGATCACCTCGAACCAGCCGGGCGTGCAACCCTTGC
>Ga0070682_100000227_pt1 | contig 40661 bp, 22 predicted proteins | sample KBSC63LmetaG_FD_64668 | JGI IMG/M metagenome (GOLD analysis project Ga0070682, IMG submission 64668) | Corn rhizosphere microbial communities from Kellogg Biological Station, Michigan, USA - KBS C6-3L metaG | ecosystem: Host-associated > Plants > Roots > Rhizosphere | place: USA: Michigan...
ACGTTCAACACGCGATTGACGGTATTGATCGTCCGCTTCAACTGCGGCGCGGCGGGGTTGCTGATGTCGTAGAGGAGGATCTTGTTGGAGTTGCCGACCTCTCCGTTGACGACGCCGTCGGCGGGGAACGACGCCACCACGAGGTTGTTCCCTTCGTTCCTCACGATGCGCGCGCGCCAGAGCTGGTCGCCGCCCGGATTTGCGATCGGCACGGTCGTCATCGACGGCGCGAACGGCATAGTGCCTAAAGCGACCGGTCCGGTGACTCGGTTGTCGGCGTCGGTGACCTTCAGCGTGAATGCATCACCCGGATTGGCGGGCATCGATGCGCTGAAGCTGCCGTCGCTGTTGATCGCGACGCTGATCGTCGCGTTGCTGTTCACGTCCTTCAGTTCGGTCGTGAACGGCGCGTGGCCGGTGACCGCGCCGGCGTTGCCGGTGACCGCAGCGAGCGTCGAAGACGATGCGCCGACGCTGATCAGGCGCGTGTCGACGATCGGCGGCGCCGCGACGTTCGGCAGGACGAAGAGCGAGCCCTCGGCGGCGACGTAGAGCGCGCCGGCGCCGTACGCGACATCCCACGCCGTGCCGGTGATCGGCTGCGTGCCGAGGGCCCGGAGCGTGTTGGCGGAGACGTCGTAGAACGCGACGCCGGAGCCGCCGTTCGCTACCGCGAGAGTGGAGCCGGAGACGTCGGCGCCACGTGCGGTGAGCCCGACGGCGTTCGACGTAACGAGCGTGGGCGACGCGGGGTTCGACAGATCGACGATCGCCGAGCCGCCGTTGTAGCCACCGAGATAGAGCTTCGTGCCTGCGATGCGGCCGCGGAATGCGATGAGGTTGGAGATCGAGAGCGATCCGACCTTGAACAGGTTGTTGACATTGCGGCGATCGATGACCCAGACGTCGACGTTCGAGCCGCCGGTGCTGAGGCAGACGAGGTAATCGCTGCCGTACGGGATGATGTCGTTGAACCAGCTGTTGTTGACGTTCGTGATGTGCTGGTCGGTCTGCCGGATCAGACGCGGCGAGCCCGGGTTGGTGACGTCGTAGACGTTGATGCGGCCGTCGTTCGCCCAGTCGACTTCACCGGTGAACGCGTAGTTGCCGACGACGGCGAGGCCGTACTCGTTGCCGCTCGGATCGCTCGACACGGTGTTGACCGTGGAGTTCGGGTCGTTGAGGTTGATGGTGCCGAAACGGTCGCCCGCGATGTACGCCCAGCCGTTGCGCAGCTGCACGTTCAGAATGCGGTTGACGGTGGTGCTGATCGTCCGCTTCAACTGCGGCGCGGCGGGGTTGCTGATGTCGTAGAGAAGGATCTTGTTGGAGTTGCCGAGCTCTCCGTTGACGTTGCCGTCCCCGGGGAACGACGCGAGCACCAGGTTGTTCCCCTCGGTGCGCACGATGCGTGCGCGCCAGAGCGTGTCGTTGGCCGGGTTGGCGATGCTGATCGAGGCCGTCGTCTGCGCGAACGGCACCTGCCCGAGCGAGACCGGACCGTTCGACTTGAAGTTCGTCGCGGTGAGCGTGATCGCATCGCCGGGCGACGCGGGAAGCGTGGCGGTGAAGCTGCCGTCGGCGTTGACCGGCAGGTTGGTGACGGAGGCGCTCGTCGCCGTATCGACGATGGTCACGTTGGGAGTGCCGCCGGTGACCGCACGCGACGCTCCGGTGACGATCACGTTGCTGCCGTTGAGCGAAAGCGAGATGCGGTCGGTCCGGATGACCGGCGCCGCATTGACGGCGACGACGGAGAGACCGGTCTCGTTCGCGACGTACGCCGTTCCGTTCTGCACCACGACGTCCCACGCCGAGCCGCCGGTGGAAATGCTGCCGGTGACCGAGAGGTGAGCCGGATCGGATGTGGTCGCCGTGACACCGGCGGCCTTGTTGGCGATGAAGACGTCGCCCGCGACGATGTCGAGTCCAGGTGCTCCGCTCGTCGGAAGCGTGATGCGACCGGCGACGACAGGAGCGGCCGGGTTCGAGAGATCGACGACGACCATCTCGGCGAAGGTGTCGGCGACGAGATAGAGCTTCGAGCCGACGAGCTTTCCACGGAACGGATCGAAGCCCGAGATCTGCAGTCCGCCGACTTTCTTGATGTCGTTGACGTTGCGGCGGTCGAGAACGACGACGTCTTGCGCGTTGCCTCCCCACCCGTTCACGCCGACGAGGTAATCGGTGCCGTAGGCGTAAAGCGCGTTGAAGGCGTTGTTGCTGATGCCGGTCGGGTTCTGCATCGAGAGGAACCGCGGCGCGGCGGGATTCGAGATGTCGTAGACGTTGATCCGTCCGTCGTTGGCCCAGCCTTCCTCGCCGGTGAACGCGTATCCGCCGGAGATGGCGATCGAGTAGTCGTCGCCGCTCTGATCGGCGCCGAAGTTCTGCGTCGAATTCGGATCGCTGAGGTCGAACGAGGAGAAGCGGTTGTTCGCCACGTAGAGCCAGCCCTTCGAGATCTTGATGTCGAGGACGCGGCTACCGGTGGAGATGACGCGGGTGAGCGCAGGGCGCAACGGATCAGTGATGTCGAGAATGACGACCTTGTCCGAGGTGCTGGTGCTGCCGTCGACGCGCGAGGCGACCGCCAGGATGTTGCCTTCGATGGCCAGCGTGTGCGGCGAGAACGTCGTGTCGCTCGTCCAGGTCGTGCGGTTGATCTGCGTCGGTGTCGGCGTCGCGGCTGTGAGGGTGCCGATCACGATCGGCGCCGTCTCGAGCGGATAGAGGTGACTGTCCTTCGCCTTCAGCGTGATCGAGTCGCCAGCGTTGCCGCTCACGGCGACGACGAACGAGCCGTCGGAGTTGGCGTTGATGGCCGGGAACGTGACGCCGGTCTGCGTATCGGCCAGCGTGACGCGGATCGGAAGCTCAGGATCGCTGACGGCACCGATGGCGCCGATGACGGAGCTGCCGGTGGCGTTGGGCTGAATCGTGATCTTCGACAGATCGACTGCCGGCGCGCTGAGGTTGCCGGTGATGAGCGTCGCTGTGGTCGGATCGACGGTCGCGGGCGAGACGGTGAGCCGCACGAGGTCGGGCGTCTGCACCGCGGCGTTCTTGACCGTGAGTGAGTTGAGCTGGAAGAGGCCGCGGAAGAGCGTGCCGTTGGCCGGAGTGAAGCTGGCGTCGGGCGTGACGGTGATCGTCGTGGCCGTGTTCGCGGTGACCGGCCAGCTCTTCGACGTGTCGTTGCCGAAGATCAGGTATTCGCCCGCGAGGTGATTCGGTCCCAGGAAGCTGGCGGCACTGTTGGTGACGGAGCTCGCCGAGAAGGCAGTGGTGTTGTTGATGTTGATCGAGACGAGCGGCGTCTTGGTAACGGTCGCGCGTCCGCCGTTGTCGACGACGAGATCGCCGAACGTCAGCGCCGACGACTTGAGGAAGACGGTGCCGGCTCCGCCGGTGCGCTGCGTCGAGTTCGACGTGCCGCCGAGGGCCGTGATCTTCGAAGTCGGGATGCTGTTGCTGTTGAAGTAGAGCGCGACGCGTCCGCCGCCGCCGGCCGCGGAGTTGCTGCCGTTGCCGCCGTCTGCGTGGATGTCGCCGGTGCCGCTGATCGTCTCGGCATCGATGCGGACGGAGCCGCCCGCGCCACCGGTCTTGTTCAGCGTGCCGTTCGCCTGGATCTTGCCGGCGAGCGAGAGGTTCTTCGTGACGATGCGAATGACGCCGCCGCCCGGACCGCCGGTCGTGCCGCTCGCGCCGCTGGAGTCGCCGCCAGAGCCGCCCGGCTCGTTCGGATCGAACATCGAGCCGTAGACCTGCGCGACGTTGTTCGCGACGTTGTCCTGTGCGCCGAGGCCGCCGTGGCTGCCGCCGGTGTTGGAGAAGCTGCCGCCCGCAGTCGTGCCGGGCCAGGTCTGGCCGATGCCCGACGTAACGACGTTGTAGCCCTTGCCGTCGGCGTTGATCGCGGAGGTGCCGTCGATGGTCACGCTGTTGGTCGTGGTGACCTTGAGCATGTTGAGGCTCGCGCTGGTGAGCGTTGCGGCGCTCTCCATCGTGAAGTTGTCGGCATTGACGCCGCCGCCGGCGAGCATGTTCGTGACGCCTCCATGGAGGATGACGTCGCCGCCGAGGATGTTGGTGGCGCTGATCTGCGTCGTGGTGTCGCCGGTCAGCTGCTGCGGACGGATGTTGCCGAGCGCAAACGCGGCCTGGCTGCGCGCGGTGACCTTGTCGAACTTCCACGAGCCGCGGTAGCTGGTCACGTTCTGCGCGTTGACCGCGGAGTCGCCCGCGAGGTTGACGGTGACGGTCTTCGCGGCCACGTCGCGGCCGGTGATCTCGTACTTCGAGACGGCGTTGCCACTGGAGTCGAGGAGCTCGATCCACATCCCGACGCACCACTCGTTCGGTGCGGCGGAAAGCGTGATGACGTTGCCGTTGATGCCGGTCACGCTGCCGATGCCGAGCACCGGCAGGTCGGATGTCAGCTGAATGGGACGGCCGCGGTTGTCGAGCACGAGCTCGTCGGAGAGTTTGTTGCCGGAGGCATCGACCTTCCGGAAATACACCGTTCCGGCGGAACCGTAGTTGTGGTCGCTGTCGCCGCCCGCGGCCGTGACCTTGTTCAGATCGAAGCCGCTGAGCGTCTGGTAGTAGACCGCCGCGCGTCCGCCGCCGCCGGAGCTGATACGTCCGTACGGGTAGCCCATGTTCGCGGCATCGGAAGCATCGGCGCGGATCTCGCCGGCGCCGGAGAGCGTACCGGCATCGACGCGGATCGAGCCGCCGGCGCCCGCGGTCCATGAACCGTGCGTTCCGGCGATGATCTTGCCGTCGAGAACGAGGCTGCCGGCTTTGAGGCGAACGACGCCGCCGCCGTGCGCGCCGTCATTCGATCCCGCCGCACCCGGCGCGATCGGATCGACCGGCGAGTCGTAGGTGACGCCCGGCGTCCCGCTCGGGGGTGAGTAGAGCGATCCGACGCCGCCATGGCTGCCCGATCCGCTGACCGCACCGCCGGCCGCGAAGCCGCCCCACCAGCGGCCCATGGTGTTCTGGTTGTCCTGGAATCCTCGGCCGGTGACGTCGATCGAGCTGGTAGCGTCGATCGTGACCGCGCCGCTGATATTGATGTTGAGCGGCCAGACGCCGACCGGATGCGTCAGCACCGCGCCGTTGAGCAGCTTGAGCGAGCTGCCGGTGATCGCGCCGCTCATCTCGTAGGTGCCGCCGTTGAAGGTGATGTCGCCGCTGATCGCGGTGGAGCGGATCAGCGAAGTGGAAGCCGCGGTGATCGGAGCACGGAGGTCGCCGATGTCGACGTTCGCGCCGCCCTTGATCGTGACCTGATCGAACTTCCAGTAGCCGCGATATCCCGCGCCGACCTGCGTGTCGACGGACGACGACGCATTGACGGTGACTGTCTTCAGGCTCACGTTGCGCGCGGTGATCTCGTACGACGAATGAGCCGCGCCGGTGCCGTCGAGGAACTCGATCCACATGCCGGTGGACCATTCGTCCGGAGCCGTCGACAAGGTGACGACGTTGCCGTTGATCGCCGTGACCGTGCCGGTGCCCAGGACCGGGATGCCGGAGTAGTTGGTGGTCGTCCGGCCGCGGTTGTCGAACACCAGTTCGTCGGAGAGCTTGTTGCCCGAAGCGTCGACCTTGCGGAGGTACACCGTTCCGGCGCCGCCGACTTCATTCGTTCCATCACTGGCGCCGCCCGCGGCCGTGATCTTCGTCTTGTCGAGCGTGAGGCTCTGGTAGTAGACCGCCGCACGGCCGCCGCCGCCCGCCTGGCGCGTGCCATTCGGGAAGCCTGTGTTGACCGCATCGGCCGCGTCTGCGCGGATCTCGCCCGTGCCGGCGAGAGTGCCGGCGTCGATGCGGATTGCACCGCCCGCACCGGCCTGATTGAAGCCGTTGCTCGCCGCCGCGATCTTGCCGTTGACCGTGAGCGTGCCGGCGACCTTGATGCGCGCCACGCCGCCGCCCTGAGCCGCGCACGGGTTGCAGGTGCCGCCACCCACGCCGCCCGGCGCCATCGGATCGATTGGCGAGTCGTACGTCACGCCGGGCGTGCCGGTGCTGGTATACGCGCCGACGCCGCCGTGGCTGCCGGATGCATCCGAGCGCGCGCCGCCCGGGTTGTAGCCGCCCCACCAGTGGCCGTAGCCGTTCTGGGCGTCCTGGAAGCCGCGGGCGGTGAGATCGATGAAGCTCGTGGAGTCGATGGTCATCGAGCCGGACACGTTGATGACGAGCGGACCGAGGCCATACGAGTGCGTGAGGTTCGCACCCAGCGTGACGTCGACGTTCGGCGAAGTGACGGTGCCATTGACCTCGATCGCGCCGCCGCGGAGCGTGAGGACATCTGTGGCGACGGTCACCGGCTTCGGCGAAAGCGTCCTGGCGCGAATGATCGCGGTGCCGCTTCCGACGATGAGCGGAGTGCGGAGGTTGAGGCCGTCGAGGGCACCGCTGTTGCGGGTCGTGACGAGATCGAACTTCCAGGCGCCGCGATAGGCCGTACCGTTCGTGACGGCCGGCGCTGATTCACCGCTGCCGAGGCGCACGGTGACGCTGTTGTTCGTGCGGGCCATGATCTCGTACGCCGACGTGACGTTGCTGTTCGAGTCGAGGAATTCGATCCAGCCGCCGATCACGGAGTCGGGAACCGGCGCCGAAAGAGTGACGACCGCGCCGGAGATGTTCGTGACCGTGCCGACGCCGAGATCGGCAAGGTTCGCGACCGAGAAGATCGAGCGGCCGCGTTGATCGGCCACGAGCTCGTCGGTGACTTTGTTGCCCGCGGCGTCGATCTGGCGGAAATAGACAGTGCCGTTCGAGCCGGCGCGCTGGTCGCTGGTGTTGCCGCCGCCTGCCGCGACGACATTCGTCTTCGGCAGCGTGAGGCTCTGGTAGTAGACGGCGATACGTCCGCCGCCGCCTGCATTGTTGCCGCTGGCGGAGTCGCCGCCGTCGGCGCTGACGGAGCCGGCGCCGGCGATGGTCGCGGCCTCGAGGCGGACCGATCCACCCGCGCTGCCCGGCTTGCCGTTCGCGACGATCTTGCCGTCGAGGACGAGCGATCCGGCCTTCAGGCGGACGATGCCGCCGCCGGTGGTCGAGCACGGGTTGCAGGCGCCGAAGGTGACGCCGACGCCGCCCGGTTCGTTCGGATCGATGAGCGAGCCGTAGACCGCGGCGGTCACGCCGCCGTTCAAGTAGCCGCCCAGGCCGCCGTGCGAGCCGCCCGTGCCGATGGTGGAACCGCCGGTGAACGTGTTGGGCCACGTGCGGCCTGCGCCGCCGCTCGCATCCTGATAGCCCTTGCCGGTGACGTCGATGTTGCCGAGGCAGGAGACGTAGGTGCCGCCGGTGACGGTGACGTTGAGTGCACCGACGCCGGACGGGTTGACGGCGGTGTGGACGACGGTCGCGTTGTCGAGCACGAGGAGGCGCGCGAAGGTGTGCGCGCCGTCGATCGTCACGGTCGTCGGAGCCGCCGTCGTGCCGGTGATGATCAGCGTGCCGTTGTCGTACTGCGTCGTGGTGCTGGAGATCGTGGTCGTGCTGGGGATCGTCTGACCGGTGACGAGCGTGACGGTCGTCCGCACTTCATTCGTGTTGCCGAGGAAGCTGTTGGCGACGATGCGGATGGAGACGGAGTCGCCGTCGTTCCCCGCCATCGGGACGCTCGCCTCCCACGTGCTGCCGCCGATGTTCGTCGCGGCGATCGCGGTCGATGAGGTGCCGACGTAGAAGTTGACGCCGGTCACGGCGTTGTCGGAGCGGCCGGGCGTCGCGCTGACGCGCATCTTCGCCGAGTAATTGACCGGCAGGAGCGCGCCGCTCGTCGGGCAGAGGAGCGAGACGCTCGGTCCGATCGGATCGAAGTTCGGCTTGAGCTGGATGTTGATCGTCGGCGAGTTGCCGATGTTGTTGTCGTAGTCGGTGGCGTAGACGATGACCGGTCTGGTCACCGTGTCGGTGCCGTCGACGAGAGGAACCGGAACGTCGGCCTTCCATCCATTGGTCACGGAGGGATCTGCGGACATCTCGAAGCGGACGCCATTGATCGTGCCGTAGACCGAAGCCACGCCGACTTCGGCGTCGGTGACGGTGGCCCGGACCGGGATGAAGACGGTAGAGCTGACGAGGTACGGCGGATCGTTGTTCGTCGGCGAGCTGGCGCTGACGACCGGCGGATTCGGATCGTGCAGCACGGTCACGCTCTGCTGCTGCGTGGTGGTGTGCGGGAACGCGTCGCCGGCCGCGAGATTGAGCTGGATCGAGGTGCCGCTCGGCGTGGCCGCAGGCACGGCGACCGTGAAGGTGCGGGTCATCGACGCGCCGTTGGTGACCGGAGTCGCCGGCGTGACGGTGAGCGTTGGCGTGGTGGTGAGCGTCAGCGAGGTGACGGCGAAGTCGTCCGATGCCGCGGCGTCGACCGCGATGGTGTGGCCGGCGTAGAGGCTCGACGGAGTGACGTCGAACTTCGTGATCGACGGCGCCGCATTCTCGATGACGGTGTACTGCAGCGGCGCGGCGGTGAACTGCCGTCCGGCGCGGTCGGTGAGCGAGAGCGTGAGCGTCGCCGCGCCGAGCGGAGCGTCGGTGGCGACGGCGAGCGCCTTGTTCGTCTGCGATGCCGGCGAGGCGTAGTCGGTGTAGGTATCGACGAACGGGGTAGCGACCGGCGAGAAGGCCAGCGTCGCGTTGCGGATGCCCGCCGCCGAGGCGACGGTGTAGGTGACGGAGAGGTTCGTGCCGCGCGTCAGCTGGCCGTTGGCGGCCGGCGTGGTGGTGAGCGACGTGACGCTCGGGACGTCGGTGCGGCGGAGCATCACGCCCAATGTGGTGACGCTGGCCTTCGAGAGGTCATCGACAACGCTGCCGATGGCGAACGAGTTGTCGAAGCGTGCGAGCGCGCGATCGGTGACGCGGATGGCGTCGAATGTCACGAGGCCCGCGTACGAGACGACGCCATTGCTCACGCCATTCGCGTCGAGCAGGCTTCCGTCGGCGGAATCAGTGGTCAGCGTGTGGCCGTCGGAGGAGACGGCGGTAACGGTGTAGCTCTTCGTCGTGTCGCCGCCGAGCGTCAGCTCTTCGCCGATGGCATCGGAGACGAACGTGCGCGACGAATCGGTGAGCGTGTTCGCGGTCAGCGACGTCGAGTTGCCGCTGCCCGCGTAGCCGACGATGGTCGGACGGGTGAGATGCGTGGTCGACGTGGCGCGCTCGTCGAGCGACGAGATGGCGAGCTCGCCGAACTGCTGGCCCGGACGGCGGATGAACACCGTGCCGGCGCCGGCGTCGAGTTGCGAGCGCCCTTCGCTGCCGAGATTGCGTCCGCCGCGCGACTGGAACTGCGGCAGTGTGAGGTCGGCGTCGAGCTCTTCGCTGGCGATGATCGCTACGCGTCCGCCGCTGCCGCCGCGCGAGACGTTGGTGCCCGCGGCGTCATCGCCGCCGTTCGCGGTGATGCGGGCGGAGTAGCCGAGCGACACGAGGCGGCCGTTGACGATGACGCTGCCGCCGGCGCCTGATGCGGCGCTTCCCTGCAGGCCGTCGGCCTTGATCGAGCCGGCGACGATGATGCGCCCGAGGTCGTTGTTGCCGCTGCCGCCGGAGATCGCGGCAGCACCGCCGCCCGGTCCGCCCGCGGTGCAGCAGGTGGTCGAGCCGGCGCCGCCGGTGCCGAGTGCACGCGGATTGGTGATCGAGCCGTAGATGCGATTCGTGATGCCGACCGATTCGCCGCCGACGCCGGCATGCGACGCGGAGGCGCCGGTGGTCGGACCGCCGGTAACGCTGTTGCCGACCGTGCGTCCGCGCGCGTCGTCGTTCTTCGTGCCGGACGAATCGGGATTGACCGCCCAGCCGCCGAGGTAGCCCTTGCCGCTGACGTTGATCGAGGAGACGGAGTCGACGTAGAGCGTGTCGCTGACGGTGAGGTCGAGCTTCCGCTCCGTCGACGTTGTCGTACCGAGCGTCTCGACCGTGCCGCCGTCGATGACGATGAGGTTCTTGAAGGTGAACGGCACGTGCATGACCAGGTGCGCGTTCGGTCCCTGCACGAGGACGTTCTTGCCGGCCAGCGAGTCGGTGGTCGAGATGATGGCCTGCGTGAAGTTCGGAGGCAGAGTCGTGTCGATCTTCACCAGCGTGATCGGGATCGTGATGCTCTGCGTGTGCGCGCTGTCGGCATCGCTGACGAGCGCGGTGATGGCGAAGTCGGTGCCGGCCGCCGTGGTGGCGACGGTCACGTTCGCGGTGTAGATGTCGTTGCCCGCCGCGGTGGCGTCGATCGGATTGGCGATGCCCGGCACGACGAATTTCACGCCGGTGATCGCCTGGTCATCCTTCGCCCAGACGCGCAGCGTCGTGGCGAATGCCGTCTGATCGGAAGGCCAGGCGGCGTTGCCGAGCGGCGAGACCCACGCGCCGCGCGGCAGCGAGGTGTCGTGCACGCCGACGTACGTCACTTCCGTGGCGCGCGTCCCGCGGTTGCCGCGGAAGTCGCGCGCGGCGGCGACGATCGAGATGAGCGTGTCGTCGTTCTTCGCCGGCACGGTGATCTGCGCCGAGACGAAACGGTACGAGCCGTCGGAGAGCAGGGTGACGCCAGGGTCGCCCGGCTTGAGGGTCTTCGAGATGCCGTCGTACGTGAAGGTGAGGTCGGAGACTCCGCTCTCGGAATCCTTCACCACGGCGGTGATCGTGTAATGGTCGTTGAGGTGATACGGCGACGCCGGGCTGACGGTCAGCGAGGAGATGACCGGCGCATTCGTGTCGGTGGCGACGGTGAACGTCGCCGGCGTGCCGGTGACGACGGCATTGACGCCGTCGGCGGCGGTGATGGTGAACGAGGCGGTCGAGCCGTCCTGCAGCGTCGTCGGCAGCGCAACATCAAATGTCGCGGGCGAGAACGACCAGGGATCGCTCGCCTTCGCGCGCGTCGCGGAACCGGTGATTCGCGTGCCGGCGTACGGCGTGCCGTCGCTGTTCGTGCCGGTCAGCTGCGCCTGCAGCGTGACGAGCACGCCTTCGTCGGTGAGCGACGGCGTGGCCGAAACGGTGCGGCCGGGGTAGATCGGATCGGGAGTGTTGAGCGTGAGCTTGACGTCCTGCGGCGGGAGGTTCGGCGCGAGGTCGAACGTGATCTCCTGCGGCGTGGCGTTGTTGAACGAAGAGTCGGACGCTTCGACGTGGAACGTCAGCGTGGAGCCGGTGGTGGTGACGGTCGGACCGACGAACGCGTATTCGAACGGCGCCTTCGTGAGGCTGGTGATGAGCGTCTTCGACGTCCCTTCGACGCGGAAGAAGTCGACGCGCGCGACGTCGGTGGAGAGCGGACCGGTGGCGCTGCCGTCGTGAAGCGCGGTCTTCAGCGTGTAGCGGACTCCGGAGACGATCGGCTGTCCGGCCAAAACCGGAAGCGGCTCGAAGGTGATGAACGGCGCAGTCTTGTCGAACGAGAAGTAGTCGTACGAGATCGGATCGGCGACGTTGCCGAGCTTGTCGCGGACGCCGATGAGCGTCAGGCGGTAGTACGACTTCTCCTCGAGCTGATCGCTCGGTGCGAACGACACGACCTGGTTCGCGATGTCGCCGTACGCGTTGCCGGGAAGCGACGAGACGATGTTGCCGCCCGGTCCGGAGAGCTTGTAGAAGTGGACCTCGAGCGGCGCCACGACGTTGTGGCCGGAGTCGAAGAGCTGCGACGCGAGCGGCTTGTTGAAGTGCAGGTTGAAGGTCGTCGACGCGCTGAGCGGCACATTGGTCGCCGGGTCGACCTGGACGACCTTCGGCGCGATGTAGTCGGCGGTGATGAACGTGAAGCCGCGCTGCGAGAGCGGATGTCCCTGCAGGTCGGTGATGCCGTTGTTGAGCGTGACGCGGTAGAGCATGTTGCTCTTCAGCGGGAAGCGCTGCACCGGATCGGTCGACGCCGGCGGTGTCAACGTCACGGTGAAGAGACCGGTGGCGAGATCGATCCCATACGTGATCGAGGTGTTCACGTCGCTGCTGCCGTCGGTCGGGCTGAGCCTCATCGAACCGTGGTTGATGGAGGTGACCGCGAGCGGCTCGCTGAAGGCGACGACGACGCTCGAGTCGGGCGAGACATCGAGCGAGTTGTCTGCCGGCTTGATGCTGACGACGGTCGGCGGCGTGGCGTCGAGCGTGACGGTCGGCAGAGTTCTGATCTGCGACGCGTCGGCCACCGTGAGGGTCGTCCCCTGCGTGAAGCCGACGATCTTGTCGTCCGGTCCGAAATACGTCAGTCCGACGCCGGTCGGACCGGCGTTGCTGACGGCGATCCCCTGGAACTTGTACGAGCCGGTGGCGTCGGTCTGCACCGTGGCCGCGTGGCCGGGCCAGTTGGCGACGACGCGCGTGTTGACGGAAGGTCCGCCCGTTTCGGCGTTGACCAGTCCGGTCACACCGGCCGAGGAGGCGAGCTCGAGCGTGACCTGCAAAGGAATCGACTGACTCCCGAGATGGACGGTCGGTGAGTAGGCGGAGAAAGTCTCGTCGAATGAGACGGCGTTGACCGAGAGGTCGCCGAGCGGAATGTGGTGGGCGACGGCCAGGCCGTTCGTGTCGGTGCTGATCGAAACGTTGCCGAGGCGGACGCGCGCGCCGCTCGCCGGTTGCATCACACCGCCGGCTCCCGGCTGGCGAACCGTCACTTCGACGGTGCCGAATGCGGGAAGGGTCAGTCTGAACGGATTGCCGGCAGTCGCGCCGACGGGGAACGATCCGCCGCCGCCTGTGCTGCGCCGGTCACCGCCGATCTCGGTCGCGCCGACCGAGTAGCCGTCGCTGGCGAAGAGCTGCGTGAAGACGAGCCCATTCCCCTGCAACGTCCGTTTGTATTCGCAGATCTCGCCGCCAAGCTGGAGGGGACGGCAACGCTGCTTGACCTCGATGTCCGAAGTCGGGACTTCGGTCGCCGACTGCGAGCCGTCATCGGCCGGATAGAAGACTTTCACGTAGAGCGGGCTGGTGTGCTCGAGCTCCATGTTGATGGTCGGATTCGGATCGGCCGCGCTGACCGCTCCCTGTGCGTGTGCCCTGCGGCGCGAGATCTCGTTCATCGCGTCGAGCGTGAACGGCCCTTCGTGAACACCGCCGATGAAGAAGGTGCCGTCGACCGCGGTCGACGCTTCCTGTTGGTAATACGTGGAAGCGGTAAGGACGACCGGTAAACCGGGGACGCCTGCATTCCCCGCTTCGGGATCGGTCAGCTTTCCGTTGACCGATCCGCTGAACTCGAGGAGGACGACAGCCGACGCGCCGGTCACCGGCTGGACCGTGATGTTCGCTACCTTCCCCGATTTGCCGACGAGCTTCGAGAATGCATCGATCTCGTAGCCGCCGCGTGCCGGAACCTGCTCGAAGCGGATCGCGCCGTTCGCGTCGGTCGTGCCGAAGTCGAACATGAACGGAGCTCCGAATGCCACCGGGATGACCAGGCCGACCTCGGCGTTCTCCACAGGGGCGTTGTGATTGTTCGGATCGAGGACGGTGACAACGAGCGGACCGAAGCCGTTCGCGCCGATCGCGGCGTACACCGTTGCCGTCGATCCTTCCTGCGTGAGAGTCGTCTGTCCGTCACCCCGGAGATCCTGATTCTGCTGCGACCACGCGGTCAGACGGACCGGCCCGACGAAGATGTTGTTGATGATGAAGTGGCCGTTGATGTCGGCCGTGAGCGGCGCCGTCTCCTTCCCGTAGCTGTGGTACGGGTAGCTCACCTCGCGCAGGATGAACTGCGCCAGCGGCACGCGGGCGTTGTCGCTCAGATCGTTCGGCGTGTCGTCGAGAACGTTCTTCGACGGATCGTTCGGATCGAAGACCTTGTAGCCGGAGTAGACGATGAAGCCTTCGACGGAGCCCTGCTGCTTCATCGTCACATTGATGTTGTTCAGCGGACCGCCGTTCGGCGGTGCCTGACCATCGACGCGGCCGACGCGGCTGATGCCGCCGATCGTCGCCTCGGACGTGATCGTGAAGCCGTTCCCCGCCGCGACGTTGCCGAACTTGAAGCTGCCGTCGAGACCGGTCACCGACGTCTGCGTCTGCGCGCCGTCGGTCATCTTCACCGGCACGCCCGGCATCGGCGTGATGCCGTCAATGTTGTAGACGACGCCTGCCAGGCTGGCGAGCTTCTTCGCGTGCAGGTCGATGTCGATGACCTGACCGTCGTACACCAGGTGCTGCGAAGAGCTGTCGTAGCCGAAGTTCGCGAGCGACGCGGAGACGTTGAATCCTCCGACCGGAACCTTGTCGAAGACCGCGAATCCCGCCTGTCCCGTGGCCGGATCCTTCGTCGATTGCGTGACGGTCGTGTCGCTCAGTCCCTGCTGCTCGTCGTCCCACTTCTTGTAGGTGAGGTTGACGTCGCCGATGGAGATGATGTCGGTGAGCAGCCGCGTGCGCACCTTCCCCTGTCCCTGAAGACGGAGGACGGTCAGCGCGGTCTGGCCGTTGAAGACGATGGCCACCTGGCCGCTGGTGTACTGGTCGCCGTAGAGATAGCGGCTGCTTTGGGGATCCGAAGCCTCGCCGACCGCGATGGCCCAGACCGTGATCGTCCGGCCGACCGGCACATTCGACCTCTGGTACTTGCCACCGCCGATCGGCGTGAATTCCTCGATCGGATAGCCGGCCTCGAAGACGCGGAGGTTGCTGACCGGCACGCCCGAAGCATTGAGCACACGCACCTGCGCGGTGCCGGTGCCGAATGCGTCGCTGACTTTGATCGGAATCCGCAGATACGCCGTCACCAGCGGATCGAGCGTCGGCACGGAGGAAGTGGCCCTCCGCTTCGACACCGGGTTGTACACGGTGATGTCTCTCGAGCTGAAGCTGAGCGGAATCGATGGATAGGTGAAGTGACCGTTCGCGTCGGCCGTGACGACCTGCGCGTTCTTGATCTGCACGAGCGCGCCCGGGACTTTGTGGTACGTCCCCTGCGAGATCGGATCCTCTTCTTCGACGTCGCCTTCGAGGTTGGCGAGCTGCTCGGTCGTACTGACTTCGAGCGTGAGCGTGAGGTCCTTGACCTGATCGTTCGCCAGCTCGAAGTCTTCACCGACCGCCTTGCGCGCGATCGACCAGTCCTCGGCGAGCACGGTCACCAGACCGGTCGTCACCTTGTCGAATTCGAAGCGCCCGCTCGCGTCGCTGTAGCCGTCGGTCAGGCCGTAGCCCTGCGTGTAGACGCCGACGTGCGCGTTCGCGATCGGCTCGTGATTGTCGGAGCGGACGACGATGCCGCGGATCGTGCCGGTGCCGGGGAACGGCTGCCGGTAGATCGAAAGATCCTGCGAGACGATCTCACCCGCGGAGCGGACTTCCGACGCGGCGAAGGCGGTGTTCCCCGCGGTGTCGGTTGCGCTGAAGGTCAGCGGACCGACCGGAAGATCGCCGACGTGAAAGCGGCCGTCGGCCCCGGTGGTCGTGTTGCGGAACTGGTTGAAGAGCGTCGAGCCGACGACGATCTTCGCGTTGGCCACGACCTCGCCGTTGTCGTACGTGACCCGTCCCTCGGCGCTTCCGCGTCCGAGGTAGACGAGGTTCACGGTCTCGGCGACGCCGGTGAGGCGCACCGCGCCGTCGACGTGCGTGTACTTCCCATCGAGATCCGTCGCGCTCAACGAGTAGGCGCCGTTGATCTCCAGCGTGACGTCGCGAAGGATGTACTCGAACAGGAAGTCGGCCTTCGCGGCCGATGACGTGTCGTACTGCATGCTCGACGACGACGACGCTCTGAGGATGACCTGCGCACCCGGAACGATCGTGTTGTCGCCGCGCAGCACGCGGCCGTAGATGATGCCGGCCGGCCGGTTGTTCTCGATCACCGGCACGACGTCGGTGAAGCTCACCGGATTTCCGCTGAGCGGATCGGTGATCGGCTGCACCTGCATCGAATAGATGGCGTTCTTCGACAGGCTGTGATCGAAGGTGAGGTTCAGCGTCCGCTCGTCGTCCTGCAGCGCTGCGGCATCGACACCGCGCGGGCCGGTGTAGTGGATCGAGCCCTGATCGAATTGCACGCGGCCCGCGAACTTCGTCTTGTAATCGGTCGCCGCGTCGACGGGACGATTGAACAGGACCGAGACCTTGTGGCCATCGGAATCGAGGTGCATGTCCTGATGCGCGGCGACGATCGCCAGCGGCGCAGGCAGGATCTCGGTGGCATTCGCGCTGAAGCTCGCGCTGCCGCCTTCCTCGAGCAGCGTCACGGTCGCGCTGGTGCGATCGAGCAACGCCTTCAGGGGACGTCCGCTGGCGTTCGAGACGCTGACGATCGCGTGCTGGATGCGCGCCGCGGTCGCCGACGGATAGAGCACATCGAGCGTGAACGAGCTGCCCGCCGCGGGCGTGACGGTGAGCTCGAAGTTCTCGTTCCAGATGCCGACTGCGGCCAGCTCACCGGTCTGCGCGTGGTCGACGCTGTTGACCTTCATCAGGTCGCCGAATGCGATGTCGCGCTTGCCGAGGCTGTCCTCGGTCGCGAGCTCGTTCGGGAGATCGAGGACCGAATGCGTGGTCGCGCCCTTCAGCGAGATCGCGTACGGACGATCGTTGCCGGAGACCGGGACGCCATGCGTGACGGCGACGAGGTACGGCGCGCGGTGCGCCGTCGTCTGGCCGAAGCGCGTGAGGTACGTGTCGAAGTCCGCGCCGGTGTTCAATGACGCCGCTTCGATCTGCCTGCCGAGCGAGGCGCCGGCAATGCGTCCGCTGTATTCGCGGCGGCGCAGCTCGTCCCACTCTTCGAGCTTGTTGCCCTGGCCGTTGCCGAGGTTATCGAGCGTGAGGTTCGCGAACGTGTCGCGCTTGTCCTCACCGATGAAGATGCGTTGTCCGGCGCGCGCGATGTCGACCGCGCGATGGAAGACGTCGGTGGTGATGACGCGCGGCAGCGCGGCGGTGACCTGGTTCACCGGCGCCGTGGCGAGGCTGTAGCCGAGGCCGAGGAGCTGGAGGTTGTCGGTGACGAACTTCTCGTCGAGATACTGCGCGTAGTACGGCATCACCAGCGTCGCCGGCGAGAGCGGAATGCCGCTGGTGCTCACGCCCATGTGCAGCTGCACCGAGGCATGAATGACGTCGCTGTCGACGGTACCAGCGGTGGCGAAGACGTTGCCGGTGAGGTTCGAGCGCAGCTTGTAGACCAGCGTGCGGGTGGCGCCCGGCTTGAGCGTCACCTCTTCCGCCTTCAGATCATCGCTCGGACGGCAAAGGTCGGTCGAAGAGGCGGAGCAAAGCGGAACGTTGGAGATGTCGTCGTCGAGCCGGCAGACGTCGGCACCGCCGGCGATGGAGCAGGCCGGGAGCTCGTCGCCGGTCCGCAGACGGATGGTCTGCGTCGACGACGTCATGTTCGTGACGAAGGTGAAGGTCGAGTACGTGAGTCCCGCGCGGACGACGTCGGGATGCGAGAAGGTGATGTTGAAGCGCGGATCATGAATGACGATCTGCTCGTTGATGCTCCCCACCAGCTGAATCGGCTGGGCTGAAGCGGACGCTTTGTAGGTCGCGTGCACTTCGATGGTGAAGGTGTGCGTGCCGGTCTTGAGACCTTCGAGCGTCCAGTCGGCTTCGGCCTTCCCCTGCGCGATGAGAATCGTCGTGCCGGTGTTCGGATCGACGAGAGGCACGGGACGTCCGAACGAGACCGCCGGCTTCGTGTCGGCGACACGGAGCTCGGGCGGGTTCTTCATCGTGGCCGTGAGGGAGTCGAGCGTGATCGAGCTGCCGTCAGGCGCGTTGTTCGTGACCGTCAGCGCGACGGCGAAAAACTGGTGCAGGACGCCGAGGCTGTTCGGAATGACGATCGCGGCCGGGATGCTCGGCCGCGGAGGGGGCGTCACGCCGTCGTCCTTCGGAGGAGGACCGGGCAGATCGCCCGGCTCGACCAGCTCGATCGGGCTGACCTTCGGCGGTCCCCAGCGCGGAGGAGCCGGAGCGTTCTTGAAGCCGGGGAACGCGTAGATCTGCTCTTTATTGATGGGGATGACTTCGTGCGTCCGCCTGTCGATCATCACCGGGAACGGCACGAGCACTTCCTGCGTGCCGACGAAGAACGACAGCGTGTATTCGTAGACGTCGAAGTTGCGCGCATCGATCGTGATGCCGCGCGCACGCAGCTCCGCCGCCGTGAGCTGGCGGACGCTGACCTTGGTCTTGAGGATGTCGGCGACGGTGATCGCCGCGCTCGACGGAACGGCGGTCTGCACGAACGTGCTGCCGCGCATCAGCCGGACGTTCTGCAGGAGATACGTCCCTTCCGTGGACAGTCCAGGAATCGTGAAGGCCTTACCCGGATCGGTGTGCAGCTGGATCGGCGTGGCGATGCCGGGTCCGGTCAGATCGCCGACCGCGGAAAGCTCGGGAACGGAGGGAGCCTGCTCGTTCTTCAATCCGCCGAAACGGGTCTGGATCGAGACCGGGATGTTCAATCCGGTCGTGGCAGTGACGTCTTCGAGCTCCAGCGAGGAGCCGGCGATGTAGACGTCGGTCGCGGCGATGTTCGCCGATCCATTCGTCTGCGCCTGCGCGGCGAAGGGAATGGCGAGGGTCGCGACGAAAAGGGAAAAAAGGGCCCTGATCCGGATCGTTTTCGGTCTCATGCAGTCCAGCCGTTCGTGGTGTTAGTGCGCGGGAGTCGATGGAAGGCGATCGGCATCGTCGAGCGCCTTGCGCGCCTGAACGGATGCCGACTCCACGAGACGGGCTCCGGGCGGAATGGCAATCAATGCCGCCAGAGGCTCCTCGTGACCAATGTGCGTGATGCGGTTCTTGATGACGACGGTGCGTCCCTCGAGCTCGTACGTGACGCTCTGCTCGACGGCCAGCCCGTAGCTCTGCGCCGGCGCGGAGCCGCTGCTGTTGCTCTGCACGCGGCGGCCGGATGCGTCCGGCGCCGTGGCCCGAAGCGCGATCTCGCTCTCATCGGTGCGCGAGCGCGGATACGCAGCACCCGCAAGCACCTCGGCCGCATCGCGCGAGAGTGCGACGCTGCGATCGACCGCCGTCTCCACTTTCCGGATCGGCGCCCGCCCGTCCTTCGCTTCCGCTTCGTAGTACTCCGCCCCCGCACGCGCGGCGCGGGGAACGCCCGCGCGGTACGTGAAGGAGGTCTCGGTGCTCTGCGCCGAGGAAGGAGGAGGCGGCGCGAGCTTCGCCAGCTCCGCGAACGGCGTGACGCTGTACGTCCCCGCCGCGCGATCGATCTCCATCACCGTCTGCTTGTCGTAATCGGCGATCACCGTGCGGTCGCCGACGATCGAAACGATCGTGTTGCCGCGGCAGTACTCGTCGACCATCGTGGTCTTTCCGTCCGGATCATCGACGGCGCGCGTCAGATGCAGCGGTTGCGGAAAAAGAGGCGGTCCCGCCGCGAAGGCGGAAAAAGAAAAGAGAGCGAGCGCAGTCACGGCGCTCGCCGCGCGGACGGTGAGTGTGGTGATCAAGTTTTGACCTCGAAAAGGAGGATTGCAGGAACGCAAGAGTTCCTGAACGCAGCAAGCGATACGTGAACGGATAACTGTCATGACTGATGTGCGGGAACCCGGCAGGTCGGGACAGAAGGCAATGCTTCTGAAACTTCCTGAATGACTGGAAGGACGGGGGCAGGAGACGGATATTGGTGTCGGGGCCGCTTATTTGAACCACCCACCCCGCCCAGGCGGCGGGTTGGAGAACCCGCCCCACGTGTATTTTTCCACCCTGCTCCGCGGACTAACAGGCAAGTGCGGAGCTTACGAATGACGAATCCAAGGCCTGTTGAGTTGAAACTGCTGCAACTTCGAGAGCGTTTTACCGCGGCGCTGCCGCGAAGGATCGACGAGATCGCCGGCACTCTGGCGAACTGCGAAGCACACCTCGCCCCCCTCTCCGATCTCGAGCGACAGTTTCATTCACTCGCCGGCACCGCCGGCACGTACGGCCTGAGCGCCGTCGCCGAGCTCGCCGCCGAAGGTGAGGCGGCCTGTAGCACAGACACTCCTGTCGGTGACTACTTCCACGCCCTCATCGACTCCATGCGCCGCGCCCCGACCACCAGCACCTCCCCCGCCGCATTGCCGGTGATCGCGACAAAAACCGCGGCGCGCATCTTCTGCGTCGACGACGATCCGCAACACACCTGGTATCTCGCCATGATCCTGAAATCGGCGGGCTACGAGATCTTCACGGCCTGCGACGCCACCGAGTTCCAGTCGCTGCTGGCCAGTGTGAAACCCGACCTGATCGTGATGGACTACGTCCTTCCCGAGGGCACCGGGATCGACCTCGCGCGTCTCGTGCGCCGCGACTCCTCGTATTCGACGGTACCGATCGTCTTCCTCACCGGCCGGGCCGGAGTCGAGCATCGGATCGAAGCGGTCAACGTCGGAGGCGACGACTTCCTGACGAAGCCGGTCGATCCGGAGCTGCTCCTCTCCGTGATCGCATCGCGCCTGCAACGCTCGCAATCGATGCGGGCGCTGATCGATCGCGACGGCCTGACCGGCATCCTCAATCGCGCCGCGTTCATGCGCCGCGCGGAAACGGCGATCGCGGAGTCGAAGCGCCGCCCCGAATCGAGCGCCTTCGTGATGCTCGATCTCGATTACTTCAAATCGATCAACGATCACCACGGGCATCCGGCCGGAGATCAGGTCATCTCGGCGTTCGCCTCGCTGCTCGCGCGGAGCATCCGGCCGGGCGACGAAGCGGGCCGGTACGGCGGCGAGGAGTTCGCGCTGCTGCTGCGCAACATCACGTCGGCCGATGCGCACAACCTCGTGGCACGCCTCCTCGGCGAATTCGCGGACATCCCGTTCCGCGGCGCGAAGGGCGTTCCGTTCTACGTGACGTTCAGCGCGGGCGTGGCGATGCTCGACCGGCAGACGACTCTTCGCGACTGGGTCAAGCACGCCGATGAAGCACTTTACGTTGCAAAGCACAACGGCCGCGCGCGGATCGAAGCAGCATGAACACCTTCACTGACAGCCACAACCTGATCTGCACGCACACGCTCCACGGCACGATCCTCACGGTCAATGCCGCGGCGGCGCGGGCGCTCGGAATGGATCCGGAGAGCCTGCCGGGGCTGGAGATTCAGAATTTCCTGAGTCCGACCGGCCGGGCCGGATTCGCCGAATACAGAAAGAGGATCGAGACCGAGGGCGTCGCCGAAGGGACGATGGTGGTGCGAACCGCGGACGGAACGCTCCGCACGTGGGAGTACCGCAACGTGCTGCACGGGAACGGATCCAATCCGGTCGTGCACGGCCGGGCCTGCGACGTCACCGATCACGAAGAGATCGTCCGCGCCCTGCGCGCGAGCGAGGAGCACTTCCGGTCGATCATCGAGAACGTCTCCGACGTCATCACGATCATCGAGCCGGGCGGCACGGTCAGCTACGCCACGCCCTCCATTCAAACGCTCCTCGGATACGCGCCGCTCGAATTGCACGGCCGCTCGATCTTCGACTTCGTTCATCCGAACGACGTGCGGCACGCGAAGGAGTTCTTCGAACATCTGCCCGGCGCCTCTCCGGCCGACGCCATCGAATTGCGCTTCTGTCACGCCGATGGATCGCTGCGCATCGTCGAAGTCGTGGCCCGGATCGTCATGCGCGGCAAGCAGGTCGCCGGCACGATCGCCACGTCGCGCGACATCACCGAACGGCGCAAGCTGCAGACCCAGCTCCAGACCGCCAACCGCCTGGCGAGCCTCGGACGCCTGGCGGCCACCGTCGCGCACGAATTCAACAACGTCCTGATGAGCATGCAGCCGTTCGCCGAGCTGCTGCAGCGTCCCTCCCCGAAGCCCGAGATGGTCCTGAAGAGCGCGCGGCACATCGCGCACTCCATCGGACGCGGCAAGCAGGTCGCCCAGGACATCCTCCGCTTCACGCAGCCGGCCGAGCCGGCGCTCGTGCCGATCCGGATCGATCAGTGGTGGAGCGTTCTCTACCCGGAGATCGCGATGCTGATCGCCGACAACATCGAGATCGCCACCGACTTCTCCGACCCGTCGCTGCACATTCTGGCCGACGCCTCGCAGCTCGCGCAGGTGTTCGTCAACCTGTTGACCAATTCCCGCGACGCCATGCCCGCCGGCGGAAAAATCACGATCTCCGCGCGGCGTCCGGCACCCGGAACGACGTACCCGTTCGGCGTCGTCGACGATCCGCCGTCGTTCATCCACCTCTCCGTCTCCGACACCGGCTGCGGCATTCCTCCGGAAATGCTGCGGCACATTTTCGAGCCGCTCTTCACGTCGAAACAGACGGGGACGGGACTCGGCCTCGCGGTCACGCACCACGTCGTCGAGCGGCACAACGGCAGGATCTTCGTCGAGAGCGCCAGAGGACGCGGGACGACGTTCCACATCTTTCTCCCCGCCGCCGAGCCGGCCATCGCGCAGAAGGAAGCGGCGCGGCAGCGCCCGCAGATCCGCTCGCGCCGGCTGCTGATGGTCGAAGACGAGCCGGCCATCGTCGAAGGTCTCGCCGCGCTGCTGGGCGACGTGCACGTGGAAGTCTCGAGCGTGGCGACCGGCGAAGAAGCGGTCGCCGCCGTCGAAGCATTCAATCCCGACGTCGTACTGCTCGACTTCGGTCTTCCCGGCATCAACGGCGTCGAGACCTGCCGCCGGATCCGCAACGAGAGACCGGAGATGGCGGTGATCTTTTCATCGGGCCACGGCACGGAGAAGCAACTGGCCACCGGCCTCGATGACCGGCGGACGCGATATCTGCAGAAACCGTTCGAGATCGCCGCGCTGCTCGACGCCATCGCGTCGGTCGAGGCCGCGCTGTGACGCGCCGCACCGCGCTGGTGATCGACGACGACCCCGACATGCGCGAGCTGATCGCCGTGCTGCTGGAGTCGATCGACATCGATGCCGATCTGATCCCCGATGGGATCGACGCGCTCGAGCTGAAGAAAGACTACGACGTGATCCTCGTCGATCTGCACATGCCGGTGTTCGACGGCGAGCGCCTCCTCGATTACTGGTCGCTCACCCGCCGCGACCTCCTCGGGCGCGTGATCATCCTCACCGGCTACTCCCGCTTCACCCATGGCCGCGATCTTCCCCGGACCTTCGCCCGGATCTTCAAACCGTTCGAGCACAACCGCTTTCTACAAGTCGTCGCGCAATGCGCGACTGGACAATGACCAAGGAGCCTCCCCATGATCAGATGCTTCAGATGTGAATTGGAGTTCGATCTCGAAACCGTATCGTGGTGCCATTGCGACGTTCCTCTTCGCACCTTGCGTTGTTCGACGTGTCACGACTGCTTCTGCAGCGCGCCGATGCCGTACAAGCGGCGCTTCTGGGCCGAGGCACCGCGCGAGTTGAGGGAAAGCCCGAATCGCTTCCGGACGCAGCTCGGCTCGACCGCTACGCACATCGACCGGCGGCCGGTGGAACGCCGTCCGGCATTGCTGATCGTCGACGACGATGAAGCGATGCGATCGATCGTGGCCTGCTTCGTCGAGCAGCTCGGGTACAGCGCGATGTCGATCGGCGACTCGGAGGAGGCGCTCGCAGAAGCGGCGAGGCATCCGTACGACGTCGTCATCACCGATGCGCTGATGCCGAAGCTCGACGGCCGGGAGCTGTGCCAGCGCCTGAAGGCGATGCCGACCGGGGCCACGAAGAAAGTGATCCTCATGTCGTCGCTCTACAAGTCGCGGCGCGCCCGGCTGGAGGCATTCGCGTTCGGAATCGATGAATTCCTGCCGAAGCCGCTCAATTTCAATGAGTTAGCGACAGTCCTCGGGCGAATCGCTCCGATCGTTCCGGAAATGACCGCAATCCGCACAGCCGTCTGATTTCCGGACATCAGAAAAAACGTAAGCTTCCGTCAAACCTAGCGCCATCAACGACTTCCATGCATTTGCGATCTGGCACTTCTCTTGGTCTAAGGAGAGCCGGGTTCGAAACGCAGGAGAAGAAGAGATGGCGCAACAAGTACTGGTAATTGACGACGAGCCGATGATTGTCGAGGGCATCACGGCCTGGCTGGAGATCGAGCAGCTGATGACGGCCAGCGCAAACGACCGGCTGACGGCGACGGCGATGCTGGAGCAGCAGCACTATCCCGTGATCCTCGCCGATCTCTGCCTGACGACATGCGAGGAAGGGCTGCTGCTGATCGACGCGATCCGCCGCCTCAGCCCGACGTCGCGCATCATCACCATGACCGGCTACGCGACGCCCGAAGTCGAGGCCCAGGTGCTGGAGCGCGGCTCCTCGCGCGTCGTCTTCAAGACCGGCGGCGAAGCGGTCATCCTCCAGGCCATCCTCGAAGTCCTCGAGGAGATCGAACAGAAGGCCGACGCCGCGCAGGAAGTCGACCTCGAGGCGCTCTTCCTCCACACCCGCAAAGTCCTCCGCTCCATCCCGCAGCGCCGCTACGGTCTCTCATCGCAGCAGGCGGAAGACGTCGTGCAGGACGCCTGGCTGCTATTCCTCGAGAAGCGCGGCTACGTCCGGACGCCGCGCACCTGGCTGGCCGGCACGGTGTCGAAGCTCTGCCTGCAGCAGCTGGACAAGATGCGGCGCCGGCAGGCAGACACCGACGTCGAGCTGCTCGAGTCGCTCCCCGATCCGAAGGGAAGTACCGGCCACGACACGCGGATGATGGTCAGCCAGGCGATGTCGCGTCTCGACGACCGCTCGCGCGAGCTCTGCACGCAGATCGCGATCGAAGGCCGGAGCTACGCCGACGTCAGCACGTCGATGTCGCTGCCGATCGGATCGGTCGGACCGCTCTACATGCGCGCCAAGGACAAGCTGCGGAAGGCGCTGGACTGCTGACCGGCATCCCGGTTATGCTCTCGGACCCCGCCAGGGAATAGGCGAAAAACCTCTTTCGTTGGCGGCAGACACTGATTCGACAGGCTCTTAGCTCAGCTGGTTAGAGCACCACCTTGACACGGTGGGGGTCAGCGGTTCGAGTCCGCTAGAGCCTACCAAACGACACCGATTGACGCCGCCCGCCGGGCGGCGTTTTTGTTTGGGCATTAATTCTGTCGAGCGGTCTACAGTACACTCTCGGCCGTGATCGTCGCGCCGCTCCAGAATCTGATCGAGTCCTCGCTTGCCGACCGATCGGGGCGGAACCTCTCCGGCTACGTGCGCAATGCGGACGACCTCATGAGCGAAGAAAAGCTCTCCGCGCTCGAGAAGGCGCACGAGGGCATCTTCGCGTTCGTGCTGATGCATCCATCAGTCGACAAGGCGGTAGCGGAATACGTCACAGCCGGGTCGCTCGGTTCGGACGCGGGCGACGTCGTATTCGCGCTGTTCACGCTTCCGTCCAGCGTCGCCACACGCCGCGAGGTCGACGAGTCGGCTCTGAGCGATTGGATTGAAATCGATCGGGGACGCAATCCAGCTCAGGAGATGCTGCGTGAGCTCTTCAAGGACAAACCAGCGCCGCCGCTTCCGGGCGTGGTTCTGATCGAGAGCTTCGTCCGGCACACGGAACCGATCTACGTCTCGCTCGCTGGTGCGACGACCGTACAGGAGGTCGCGAGCATCTGCCGGATTGTGTTCGAGGTGGCCACACGCGCTTACCAAAAGAGCGACCGCTCATTTGCCACCCACGTCGGTACGGATCTCGCCCGCGCCGGCATCAGCTACGTGCGCGGCGGCGGACGCTCGCTTCAGGAATGGCTCGTCGCAGCGGCGAAGATCGCCTATGCCAATGCCAGCACGATCGTGAGCGTCGTCAAACTCTTCGGATGAAAACCGGGAACGAAGTCGCCGGACGGGCCATTCTTCCCATCGCCGAAGTCCTTCTTCGGCAGATCCGAGCGGTTGGGCAGCTCGGTCTCGACGCCCCATCGATCACCGCCGCCAGTAACTCGCTTCTCCAGCGTTGCGGGACCGCCGGAAACGTCTTCCAGATGCTGGAGCACATCGCCGGCCTGGTATGCGAAGACGGAGTGCCGTTCGTCTACAACCTTCAGCGCTGGCCCGAAGGACTTCCTCCAGCGGGATACACGGGCGGCGATGTCGTTCTGAAGCCATCCACACTGCTCGAGACGTACGTCATGGCCTGGAATGCCGCGACCATCGATCCGCCCGTCAGCGGGCGGCGTTTCCTGAAAGCCGCGCTCTGGATCTGCCATCAGAAGGGATTGGCGGCTGCAATCCGCTACACACTCGATCTGGAGCGATTCGGCTTCGTGCGCCGCACCGACGATGTGCACTTCGTTCTCCTGGCGCTCATCACCGCCCAGCGCATCGTGGCCGATGACAAAGACATCGTTCCATTCTTCCTCGGCCGGGCACCAGCAACACCGAGAGAGTTGATGGACGCCGAGCTCGCCGCCTTTGATCTCGAAACCCCACCCACCCGACCGATCACTACGGCGGCGGTGGAAGCGCTGGTGAGTGCCGCGCTGCAGCAGGTCGAACGGGTCCGCAACGCGACGAACTACGACGAGTGGCTGACCGGACACCGGATCCTGAGCACTCATGCCGAGCACGTGCTCCCGATCATCAATGAGCACGTAACGAAACCGAGCACCGGTCTTACCGCAATCCTCGATCAACTCGAGGAAATCCGCGCCGACGGCGGCGGAATCTCCGGCATCATCGCCGTGCGGAGCACCACGCATCCGTTCGAGTCGGTGTTGCCTCCCTTTGCCGGCGGAATTTCGCTGACGATGCAGAGCGCGGCAGGCGCGGATTGGAAACGCCGAGCCGTCGAGGAACGCGCAATCCCCCGCGCGGTGGCAGATACAGTCCTTGCCCGAAAGACGCTGGACGATCCCGCGTGGCGCGCGATCTCCGGCCACCTTGCTCCCATCTATCTCGAAGTCGTCCTGCGCCGCGATCCGAGGGACTGGATCCGCAGCAGACCGTTCACTACGGATGAGATATTGGCCAGCGATGCGGCCGGCGAATGCTTCACGGCCGCGCACATCGACGATTCACGTCAACGGCTTGCCGTTGCACGGCATCTCAGCGGTGATTGGCGCGCGTCAGGGTTTCAACGATTCAAGTCGTTGCTCCCGCGTTCACCTGGGGAACAGCCCCAGGTGGCTGAGGAAGACGCTTTCGAAGCGGACCACGAGCAGTTCGACAAGTGGTTCGATGACAACAAGGAGTTTTTCGAGAATCTCGATGAGAACGTGGCGCGGGCGATGAAGGTCGAGGAGATCGAACGCCGCCTCACGCCTGCCATCGATGAGGCCTGTCCGATCGAGGAGCGTACCCGCGAGGTGGCCGCCGTGCTCGAGCTCTATCCGTGGCTCGACGTGGCAATCTACGAGGCAGGGATCGTCGCCGATGACGGTGGCGATCATCAACGCGGCCTGGAGTTGTTTCAGGCGGCCATTCACGCGGATCCATCGAATGCGATGTATTGGCAGTCGTTGGGTGTCGCACTGAACCGCGGCGGCCATTCGGACGAAGCGCAGATCGCAGCGGTGATCTCCAAAATGCTCGCCGGAGAACTGTAAGACTCCGGACCTTTTTGTTGCGCTGGTGTCGAAGTTGCACAGCCCTCCCCATGCTTTCCGCCCCGAAGGTCCTTGTCGTCGAGGACGACGACTCCATCCGACGCATGCTCGTCCTCGCGCTGGAGCGTGAGCTGCTCGACGTCACGGCGGCTGCCGATGGCGACGAGGCGCTGCTGCTGACGGCGGAGCGCGAATACGCCGTCATCATTCTCGACGTGATGATGCCGCGGTTGAACGGCATCGATTTCCTGCAGGCGTTCCACGCGGAGCGGCCCGGCTCGCGCACGGTCATCTTCGTCGCCACGGCGTTCGGCGACGAGCTGTTCGGACAGATCGACGCGCGGCACGCACACGCCATCGTCAGGAAGCCGTTCGACGTGCTGCAGCTCGCGGTCACCGTCCGCGAAGTGGCGACGGCGTGGGACTCCGCCGGACAGAACCCGCCGCCGGTCGCCGATCCGATCCGCCGACTCGACTCGATCTGCTGATTCCGCATTTGGTGAGCCCCGTCACCGCTTAATTCCGTCACTCCTCCCATCTTGCTTTAATCGGAGGAGAAGCCATGCGTCGTCTAGCAGTCCTCGTCTTTCTCGCCCTTCCCGTCTGGTCGCAAAACCTCGAGATCCACACCATCAACGTCGGCTGGGGATGCAGCGTGCTGGTGAAAGGCCCCAACGGCACGACCGTGCTTCTCGACGGCGGCGACACCGGCATGGGGACGAACCGCGTGGTGCCGTACCTTCAGTCGATCGGCATCCAGACCACGGACGGACTCGACTACATCATCGCCGGCCATCAGCACTGCGATCACATCGGCGGCCTCGATGAAGTGATCAACGCCGGCTACGACGTCCACATCGCGAATTACTACAACGGCTCGACGACGACCTCTTCGTGCGTCACGGGATGGAACAACGCCGCGGCGACGACCACCGCCGGCTCGCCCGTCTCGCTGCCGGTCGGCACGGTCATCAATCTCGGGAGCGGCGCGACGATGACATGCGTCGTGCGCAACGGCTCGATCATCGGCGGCGGAAGCGTGAGCGTCACGGACGAGAACGACCGCTCAATCGGCCTCCTCATCACCTACGGCGGATTCGATTACATCTGGTCGAGCGACCTCGGCGGCGGCAGCGATGCCTGCACCGGCCGCTCGACTTCGCAGAAGAACATCGAGACCTCGGTCATCCAGGCCATCAGTCCCGGCGGCGCGAATCCGCTGATCAGCAGCGGCGGCATCGACGTCCTGCATGTGAACCATCACGGCAGCGAGAGCAGCACGAATCCGACCTACTTCAGCACCGCCAAACCGGAGGTCGCGCTGATCAGCGTCGGCGACGGCCAGTCGTCGAACTTCTACCTGCCGCGCGTCAAGACCGTCGACAACGTGCTCCTCGGCTCGGGATGCATCACGGCACCGCAAGCCCTCGTGCTGCAGAGCGAGGATGGCAACCCGAGCGGCGCCGACACGAGCTTCTCCGGCTTCAGCGTCGGCGACATCGTCGTCACCACCGACGGCCAGCAGACCTATACCGTCGATGCCGACGGCGCGGTGAGCCAGGGCTCGAACGAGTACGTCGCCGCCGCCCTCCCGCGCACGATCACCATCGACGACGCGAAAGACATCAGCGGCTGGAAGCTCGTGCAGGCCAACGCCACGCTCAACTACACCTTCCCCGCCAATACCATCATCCCGAAGAAGGGCTACGTCATCGTCGGCCGCAACGCCACGAAGTCGCAGTTCGAGGCGTTCTGGGGCGTGACGCTGGCGAGCAACGTCGTCTACATCAACAGCGGCGACACCATGCCGCAGATCAACGGCAGCGAGACCTACACATTAAAGGATGCGAGCAACGCGACCGTCGACGGACCGACCTTCGCCCAGGACTCCGTGTCGGGCGACAGCCTCGAACGCGCGAACTGCGGCAGCGTCGGATCGGCCGGCACCTGGACGAAAGTCGCCGCATCGAGCGCGACACCGGGAACGAACGGCCTGAACGGCTGCAGCCTCGGCGTTTTCATCAACGAGAACAGCGACGCCCTCGGGACGGGCAACTACATCTACGAGTACATCGAGTTGTTCAAGGACAACTAACCACGTCAGACAGCGGACAGCAGACAGCGGACAGCAGACCTTGATGCCGTCCGCCCTGTTGTCGGCTGTCTGCTGTCCCGGCCCCCAAGTCTGCTGTCTGCTGTCTGCTGTCCGCTGTCTGATCCTCGCGGCCTGCCGATTGCATATTTTTGCCGCCATGCCGTCATCGGAACCGTTTGTCATTGCTGTCGTCGATGACGACCCATCCGTCCGGCAGCTGCTGAACATCGTCGTCAAGCGCGCGGGTGCGATCGTCCTCGAGGCAGGCACGCTGGCCGAGGGGGAACGGATCCTGCGCGAATACCCGTGGGACGTGGCGGTCATTGATCGCCTGCTCCCCGACGGCGACGGCCTCGAGCTCTGCAAGCTCGTCACCGCCGGCACGGTCGAGTCGCACCGCTACGTCGTCATCCTCAGCGGTCTGCAGTCGCACGAGGAGAAAATGCGCGGCTTCGAGGCCGGCGCTGACGAGTACATCGGGAAACCGATCGATCCGGGCGAGTTTGCCGCGCGCCTGCGCGGGATCCGCCGCTCCGTCACCAGTCAGAAAACGCTGATGGCGCGCCTCTTCATGCTCGAACAGCTCTCGGTCATGGACGCCATGACCCAGGTCTACAACTACCGCTTCTTCGACGCCGAGATCCGCCGCTATTACGACCTCGCCGTCCGCCATCAACGCGCGCTGGCGCTGGCCATGGTCGACCTCGATCACTTCAAGAAAGTGAACGACACATTCGGTCATCGGATCGGAGACCAGGTGCTGATCGAGATCTCGAACATGATCGCGCAGGGGATCCGCTCATCGGACGTGCTGGCGCGATACGGCGGCGAAGAGTTCGCGGTCATCCTGCCGGAGACGAATCTGGAGGAGGCGTTCATGCTCGCGGAGCGGCTGCGCGGCTCGATCGCCGGCAGCATCCTCGACGTCGCGAACGGCCCCACGCACCTGACCGTGAGCATCGGCGTGGCCGCCGTTTCGCCGCACATCGGGACGCCGGTGCGGCTCGTCGAATCGGCCGATCGCGCGCTCTACATCGCGAAGACGGAGGGACGGAATTGCGTGAGGCGTTACAGACCGGATGCTGACGAGCGCCGCGAAACGTGGCACTCTGGTCCGAACAACCCTCATCACCCGCTCGTCGTTCGATGAGTCTCCTGATCTCGTTCGCAGTCTGCCTGGTCGCTCTGCTGACGAGCGCCGCGGTCGCGATCCGCGCCAAACGCCATCACCGCACGACCGAAGAGACCATCAAGCGCAACGTCGCGCTCCTCCGCTCGACGATCGACTCGACCGATGAAGGGATCCTCGTCCTCGACCTCACCGGCCGCATCGTGCTCTACAACCGGCGCGCGGCGGAGCTCTGGAACGTGCCCGACGATCTGGCCTCGAAGTCGGGCGATCGCGCTCTGATCGCGCATGCCATCGACCAGCTCGTCGATCCCGACGGCTTCCGGACGCGCGCCCGCTCGTTCGACCGGAGCAACGAGTCGAGGACGTTCGACGTCCTGGAGCTGAAGGACGGCCGGATCATCGAGCGCTCGTCGATTCCGCACCGGCTCGACGGCGCGATCGTCGGCCGCGTCTGGACCTTCCGCGACGCCACCGGCGAGCGCGCGGTGCAGCGCGCGGTCGAGGCGTCGGAGAAGCGCTACCGGATGCTGTTCGAGCGCAACCTCGCCGGCGTCTACACCTGCAACGCCGAGGGGACGATCACCGATTGCAATCAGGCCTTTGCCCGAATGCTCGGCGTGGCCTCGCCGGCGACGCTGATCGGCAGCCGCATCGGACAGTTCCACGTCGCGCCAGGCGAGCGCCACGAGATCACGAACATGCTCGCCTCGGCGCTGACGATTCCGGGCGTGGAGCTGGAATTGAAGAAAGCGAACGGCCAGTCGCTCCGCGTGCTGGAGAGCGTGTCGCGCATCGAGATCGACGGCGCGATGCTGTTTCAGAGCACGGTCGTCGACATCAACGATCTGAAGCGCGCCGAGGAACAGATCCGGTTCCACGCGTACCACGACGTCCTCACCTGCCTGCCGAACCGGCAGCTCTTCCGCGACCGCGTGCGGATCGAGATCGCGCAGGCGCGGCGCAGCCAGCGCAACGCCGCGGTGATGTTCCTCGACCTCGATGATTTCAAGAAAGTGAACGACACCCTCGGGCACACCGTCGGCGACGAATCGCTGGTGCTGATGGCCGAGCGGCTCAGCGCCGTGCTGCGCAAGGGCGACACGCTGGCCCGTCCCGGCGGCGACGAGTTCCACATCCTCATCGCCGACGTCAGCAGCACCATCGACGTCGAGCGGATCGCGCGCAAGCTCCTCCACACCGTGGCCAAGCCGCTCAACCTCGGCACGCGCGACGTCTTCCTCACCGCCAGCATCGGCATCGCACTCTTCCCCGCCGACGGCGTCGACGAAGAGTCGCTGATGAAGAGCGCCGACAACGCGCTGTTCGAGGCGAAGCAGATGGGACGCAACACCTACCGCGTCTCGTCGATCGAGCTCAATCACCGCGCCACCGAACGGTTCATCGTCGAGAACAGCCTCCGCGCATCGGTCGAGCGGGGCGAGTTCGAGCTGCACTATCAGCCGATCGTCGATGCCGGCGATCAGCACTTCATCGCCTTCGAAGCGCTCGTCCGCTGGCGGCATCCGGAGCGCGGGCTTCTGCTGCCGATCGATTTCATCCGCATCGCCGAAGAGACGACGCTGATCCTGCCGCTCGGCGAGTGGGTGCTGCGGCAGGCGTGCCTCGATGCGGCCGCGTGGCAGCAGCGCGGCATGGCCGGGGTGCGCGTGGCGGTCAACATCTCGCAGAAGCAACTGCAGCGCGCCGACTTCGCGACGGTCGTCAACACCATCCTCGAAGAGACCGGCCTGGGCGCCGATCTGCTCGAGCTGGAGATCACCGAGAGCGTTGCGGCGCAGGACCCCGAGGCGACGAGCGGGATCCTCAAGACGCTGCGCGCGTCGGGCGTGCGGATCTCGATCGACGATATCGGCACCGGCTACTCATCGCTCGCCTATCTCAAGCAGTTCCCGGTCACGACGGTGAAGGTCGACAAGTCGTTCGTGAACAACGTCACGAGCGACCGCTCCGACGCGGCGATCGTCGCGGCCGTCATCGGCGTGGCGCACAGCCTGGAGATGGAAGTGATCGCCGAAGGGGTGGAGACCGAAGCGCAGGCCTTCTTCCTGCGCCAGCATTTCTGCAATTGCCTGCAGGGGTATCTGTTCGGTGCGCCGATGCCGATCGAGGACTGGCTGATCCCGTCGGCCGAGACCGCGTTGATTTCGTGAGGCCGGCCCGGCCGGCGGCGTTGGTTGCCCAAGGCTCCTTCAGGAGTGTCGCCGTACCGACTGTTCTTCCGCGGCAGTATCCTGACTGTCGTGAAAGCGATCGTCGTTCGCCGCTACGGTCCGCCCGACGTTCTCCAATGTGAAGAGGTCGAGAAACCGGTCCCCGGCGACGATGAGGTTCTGATCAAGGTCCGCGCGTCCTCCGTCAATCCGGTGGACCGGATGTTCCGTGGGTCACCGCTCCTCATCCGCCTGATCACGGGATTGCGCAAACCGAAACTCACGCGGGCCGGCACCGATGTGGCCGGGCAGGTCGAAGCGGCCGGCCGGAACGTGACCGATCTCAAACCGGGCGATCAGGTGTTCGGCGCATGCCGCGGGTCGTTCGCGGAGTATGTCTGCGGGCAGAAATTGGTCGTAAAGCCGGAGAACGTGACGTTCGAACAGGCCGCCGCCGTCCCGGTTGCAGGCATTACGGCGCTGCAGGGACTTCGCGACAAGGGGCAATTGAAGGCGGGACAGAAAGTGCTGATCAACGGCGCGTCGGGAGGCGTGGGGACGTTCGCCGTGCAGATCGCCAAAGCGCTCGGCGCGCACGTGACCGCCGTATGCAGCACGAGAAATGTGGAAATGGTCCGATCGATCGGCGCCGACCGCGTCATCGATTACACGCAGGAGAATTTCGTCAAAGAGAACGAGCGCTACGACCTTATTTTCGATTGCGTCGGAAACCACTCCTTGCGCGCATGCCGGCGCCTGCTGAATCCCAAGGGCATATTCCTCATCATCGGAGCGCCGAAAGTCCGGACCAGCCTCATTCATGCGCTCGAGGGGCTCGTCATGTCATGGTTCGTGAGTCAAAAGATCTTCATGTTCATCGCCAGACTGACGAAAGAGGACCTGGCCGTACTGGGCGATCTCCTGGAGTCCGGCAAGATCACGCCGGTCATCGACAAGCGTTACGGTCTCTGTGATGTCGCGGAGGCGATGCGCCAGCTGGAAGAAGGACACGCAAGGGGAAAGATCGTCATTACCGTCTCTTAATGACTGAGAAACCGCGGCTTTCTGCGTACGTCATCCGAGCCTGGAGCCTCGCAAGCGCGACGCGACTGAGAGCAAAACCCTGCCTGAGGGGAGAGCGTCGCTCGTGGCCCAGGCCCCTCACCCCCCTGCGGCAACCTCTCCCCTCAAGCGGGGCGAGGGGCAACAATGCTTGCGCTGCGCGAGTTTTATCGCCCTTCTCCCTGCGACGAGCGGGGAGAAGGTGCCGCAGGCGGATGAGGGGCTTGGGCCGCGAGCGAAAATCCTGTATGAGTTCGACGCCAGCTTGAAGGCCGGCAAGGACCTGAACAACTTCAATAGCGAGGAGGTGCCGTCATAAGAACGCACAGGATCGCAAGCCACCTAACTACCTTCGCGTTCCAGCCGGCGCGCCCGCGGTTGCGCTACCATGGCGTCGCGCACCGCGCAGCTGAACCCAGGTCTGTAGCGTGCACAATGTCATGCAATCGCAGGAGGGGCATGTGAGAAAACTCATTGCGGCCACGTTCACATCACTGGACGGTGTCATGCAGGCACCGGGAGGGCCGGACGAGGATCCAACCGAAAACTTCACACTGGGCGGCTGGACCTTCGCTTTCTGGGACGAAGGGATGGATCTTTCTGCGGCAGGTTTCGATGGTAAGGATCGAGAGCTCGTGCTCGGCCGCAAAACCTACGAGATCTTCGCGGGGTACTGGCCTAATCAACCAGAGGACAATCCGATTGCGAAGACGTTCAACGCGACAAAAAAGCACGTGGCATCCCGCACGCTGAAGTCATTGCAATGGAACAATTCGTCGGTGCTCGGCGGGGACGTCGTCGCTGCCATCACCGCGCTCAAGGCGCAACCGGGACAGGACCTGCAAATCATCGGCAGCGGGAATCTGATTCAGACGCTGCAAGGCGCATCACTCATCGACGAATACAACGTATGGATGTACCCGGTCGTTCTTGGCGGTGGGAAGCGATTGTTTGAAAAAGGTGCAAAGCCAGGTGCACTGCGGCTCGTCTCTTCAAGTGTTTCAAAATCTGGCGTTGTGATGTGCAGTTATGTCCCGGCGGGAGATATACCGCTCGGTACAGTCGGCTAAAACGGAGGCCAAGTGATTCCAGAGTGCCCTAAATGCGATCATCAGGATCTGGTCAGTGCCGCTCATGGCGCCTCGCAGTGTCCGTCGTGCCGCGGCCTGTTTGTTCCACAGAGCCGGGTCGCCGAGCTCATCGCGGCAGATACAACCGTTGCTGAAGACGTACCCTCACTCTCGCAGGACGAGCGCGGCGGCCGATGTCCGCAGGATCGCTCAATCATGTCCCGAACCTCGATCATGCTTGCAGACAAAGAATCCTCGCTGCATCTGGAGAGGTGCAGTTCGTGCCGCGGAATATGGTTTGACGCCGGTGAGTGGAACGCGCTGGCCAGTCGCCATATGCTCGAGCACCTCGACGAATTCTGGTCGGCTGAATGGCGCAGGGAAGAACGGCGCGCCGAGGATAAGGCGGCGTACGAAGGCCGAATGAAGAAGGTCTTCGGCCCGGAACTGTATTATCAGCTGCGCTCCGTGGCGACGGTTCTCCATGCGCACCCGCGGCGCTCGCAGGCACTGGCCTTCATACGTGAAGAGAGCGGCGAGTAAGTCGCTCAGCGTTACCTGGATAGTTCAACATGAAAATCGTCAGGATTGTCGCCCTCATCACAGGTGGCCTGGTGGCCGGATCAATGTTCGGCATCTGGCGGGGCTACAATCCTTCAGCCCTCTCCGCCGCGGCCTCCGTCGAACAGCAGCAGCAGGCGATTCGCGGTCTCAATGTTCTTTTGCCGATTCTGGGCGCCGTCACCATCTTGCTCACCATGGCGATCGCCGCGCATGCACGTCAGAAGCGCCTGGCGCTCTTCACGTTTGTTGTTGCCGCTCTGCTGTTTACTGTCAGCGGCATCGTGACCAGAGTCCACAATCAACCAATCAACAGCATTGTCATGCATTGGGACGCGCGCACACCGCCACCGGAATGGCCCGGCATGCGGGAGACGTGGTGGCATTGGCACCTGATCCGAACCTTCACCGGCGTGACAGGTTTCTTTCTGCTCGCAAGTGGAGTTGTCATCTGGCCGGCGTCTGATGGCGCTGGTAAGGAACATCATCCATGAGCACAAGAGAGCCCTTGACCAAAATCGGTCAGCTGGTGCCGGAGCTGCCGGTTGCGGATGTCGAGCGAGCGCAGCAGTACTGCCGCGACACGCTCGGTTTCGAGATCGGCTGGCTCTATCCGGGCAAGGAGATCGGGGCCGTGTCACGGGGAAATGTGGCGATCTTCTTCCGGAAAAGAACGCCGCCGTTCGAGCCTGCCGTTCATTGGGTGTTCGCTGAAGACCTGGACGCCTCTTACAACGAGATGAAGTCGTCGGGAGCCAATGTCGTCGAGCCTCTGGAGAAGAAGCCATGGGGTTTGAGGCAGTTCACTATCGAAGATCCGGACGGAAATCGCTTTTACTTCCACCACGACTAGCCGACGTCTGTCGACTATTTCGAGGACTTCATGTGAAGGTCGTGCAGGAAAGTGAGCTCGAAGGTCGCGTCACCTGCCGTGGAGCGATCGGACCATTGCAACGCCAGCGAACGCGGGGCGGGCACCATCGGAAAAAAGAAACTGCCGGTCCGTGACTCGCCAGGAGCCAGGGTCAGTGGTGTTGCGAGCCGGCGCCGGCGGAATTCCCTTTCCATCGCGCCCTTATTCGAATGGTTGACCGTCAGAACGCTGATGTAATACACAGGCAGAGCGACGAGAGTGGCTGCCGCGGCCATTCCTGCCGCCGTCGAGAAGATTCCAACGCTGGCCACGGCCGCTGCACCTGTCCCCACGATCGCCAGACCTGGCGTGGTGTAGCGGACGAATGCGATTCCCGCGGCCCGGTACTTATCCTCCAGCCTTTTGCTCTCTTCTTCCAATGCCCAGGGAGCGATCCCGGCAGCCCGTATCGTTCCAGCGGAATCGGTCAGGCCCGCGGCACCAATGGTCATGGGATCGCTACCAGTGTTCCGAATCGTCACAACATATTCGTCCCAGAACGCGTTGCGTTTCCATGAACCAGGCCCGTTGTATGTGATGACGCTTATCAGAGTCGCGTCGAAACGTCCTGGCCGAAACTCGACGTTGAGAACCTGCGGCGCGGGAGTGTCTTTTCGTGCAGCGCGGTACCCGCTGGAAACGCAGCCCGCGAGAAGTAAGGCGGATGCGAGCAGGAGCGCGATCGGCCTGCCGCCGGTGGGCATCTGAATCATGCCGCTCCAGAATACGCCGTCCCCCGCTGCATTTGAATCGAATGGCCAATCGGTGCCTGATCAGCGTCCGCGGTATCATCGACCGCGCGTCAAGCCATCGATTGGGGAGGCCGCGTTTCATGCCCGTGTTCGAATTGCTTCGCCGCGAGCCGGATGTCCGCTCGTTTTCAGAGAGAGACGTGATTTTCGAAGAAGGACAAGCCGGCGACAGCATGTTCGCGGTCCTGGAAGGTGAAGTCGAGCTTTGCAAAGGTGAGAGGGTTCTGGAAACGGTTGTCGCCGGAGGCGTCTTCGGCGAGATGGCCCTGATCGACCACGAACCGAGGAGCGCCAGCGCGATTGCGAAAACGGCCTGCAGTGTCATCGCCGTTGGTGAAAAGCGCTTCACTATGCTCGTGCAACAAACGCCGTACTTTGCATTGCAGATCATGCAGGTCCTCGCGCAGCGCCTTCGCAGGAATACGGCGAGCTGACGATGTCGCGGCGCCGGACGGTACTCACGTAATGCGACCACTTCGATACTCCATCAACGTCACATTGGACGGATGCTGCGATCATCGCGCAATCGTCGCGGACGAAGAGTTGCAAGAGTTGCATCGTCACGCGGTGGAGAATCTCGTCCGGGCCGATGCGCTCCTCTTTGGCCGGGTCACTTACCAAATGATGGAGGCCGCGTGGCGGCAGCCGGCGCCGGCGGGAGCCATGCCTGCATGGACGGAGCCCTTCGCCCGGACGATCGACGCGGCAAAGAAGTACGTCGTGTCGAGCACCCTGGACCGGGTCGATTGGAATGCGGAGCTTCTGCGCGGCGATCTGGGGAAGGCCGTTCAGCAGCTCAAGCAGGAGCCGGGTAAGGGACTGTTCGTGGGCGGCGTAAAGCTCCCGATGGCGCTGGCGGAACTGGGATTGATCGATGAGTACGAATTCGTGGTGCAGCCCTGCCTTGTGGGCCACGGGCCGACATTGTTCTCAGGGCTATCGAAGCGTGTCGACCTGAAGCTCGTGAGCCGGCTGGAGTTTGGCTCGGGGGCGGTGGCCATGCGGTACGAGCCGAGAAGGTAGTCAGTCGCCGTGACGATCAATCGGGCTCACGTTCGCATTGCGGTCTTCATCTGCCTTACGGGCGTGCTCGCTGTAGTTCTCATCACAACGTTGCTTCTGCTGGATGTCCCGCCACAAGTGGTGTTCGCGACAGGGCTTTTTCTGAAATCGTGGTTCAAAGGCCACGGAATGCGAGTCCCAAACACAGTCGGAGTTTTGAGCACAGTTCTCCTGCTATGGGGACTCATCATCATGTTGTGGTTGATCGTGAGACGTGTCGTACGCCGCGCCGAATGAGCCGTGCGGAGTTTCCAGGTCCGGGGGCCGCTAACTCACGTTGACGCCCGACAAGACGCCGGACGTGGCAATCGCGTTGACGTAGTCGTCGTATGTAGTGATCTCGCACGACTCGACAACCTGCTGCGCCGCCGCGACTGCCTGAGCGTTTCCCTTCGACAGGCAGCCCTGAAGGTGCTCGAACAGAAAGAGGATGCGCCGTTTCATCGCGCCCAACTGCAGAACTCTGCCCGACAGACCGCTTGCGTGAACACGCCACTCCGCAACGGTTTCCGTGGTCCGCCGGATCACGGCATTCTGGTCGGCTATCCGGAGCCAGGCAGCCCAATCGTCGAAATGATCCACGCTGGTGTCGAAGCCGCCGACGGCCCGCAGTGTTTCCGCTCTTACGAGCACGGAGTTCACATGCGGATTACACGCGAGCACATCACAGAATCCGACCTCGCCCGAAGAGATCCCATGCGTCGGGACGTCCTGTAATGAACCTCGGGCGCCATCCACGACTCTGCGCGTCATTCCGAAGCAGAGGCTGGCCTGATGCCGTCTCGCAGCGGACATAAGACTCGAGATCCGGTTGGGCAACGCAACGTCGTCATCATCGAGATAAGTGACGAATTCGCCGCGTGCGACCGCAAGACCGAGGTTGCGGGCCCGCGCGATGCCAAGGCCGGATCCGTGCACCACTCGAACAGAGTCGCCAGCACCTGGAGGGACAGCGAACGCACCTCCATCATCGACGATGACGATCTCGAGGTCCTTGTGCGCCTCGGCCTGGACCGACGCCAGTGCGTCGAGCACGGATTCAGCCCGGCCGTGGGTCGTAATGACTGCCGTTATCTCCGGAGGCATGGAACGCGAGCGAGAATACCAAGAAATTTTCGGCTGGTTTGGAAAAACGGGCCGGTCCTCCGTTCTATCTAGAAGAAAGGAGAGATAGCCATGATTCGACGCATTCTTTGTGTGATGACCCTGCTCATGCTCGCCGTGTCGGGGAGCGCCCAGATCACGAAACCGGAGATCCTGCCGCAGACGAGCACGAACGGTCCGGGAGTCGCCTTCCCTGCCCTCGGCCAATTCATGATCTCGTGGACCGGGACCGGCAACAACCAGCTCAACTTCCTCCTCAACGTCAACGGCACGTGGGCCCCGAAAGTCACGTCCACCCAGACGTCGCTCTCGTCGCCCGGCCTCGCCTACTTTCAGAACAACTACTACGTCGCCTGGCGCGGGGTCGGAAACAACCTGCTGAACGTCATGCACTCGCCCGACGGCAAGACGTGGACCGGGAAGGTGACGCTCAAGGAGACCTCCCCCTCCGGCCCGGCGCTCGCCGTGTACCAGGGACGGCTGTACATGGCGTGGCAGGGCGTGGGGAACAACAAGCTGAACGTCATCAGCTCGGCGGACGGCTCCTCGTTCGGCAACAAGCAGACGCTCGACCAGACGACGCTTTCAGCCCCATCGCTGGTCGGAATCGACAAGGGACTCTTCATCGCCTGGCGCGGCGTGGGGAACAATCAGCTCAACGTCATGCAGAGCACCAACGGCACGACGTTCGGCAACAAGAAGACGCTGAACGAAACGACCACGGTGCGCCCGGCGATCGCCGGCTCCAACGGCGCATTGCTCCTCGTCTGGCAGGGAGTGAACAACAACCTGATCAACATCCTCTCTTCGACCGACGGCGGCGCGACGTGGGGCAACAAATTCACCTCCACACAGACCTCCTTCGGCGGTCCGGCCGCGGCCATGTACGCCACCGGCTTCATCGCCTGGACCGGTACCGATCCGCAGCATCACCTCAACATCGCCGGCCTGCAATGACGCACGCGGGTCACATCGGAAGAGATTCCGATGTGACCCGTTGAATTTTGGCTCGCGGACGTCGTCTTCTGTAGCGACTAGTGACTGGATTCCGCTTTTTGATACCTGCAACACCTGTCAATCTGAGGCTTCGCCGCTTCTGCCCTCCACCCCACCAGGCCGGAGCCGACAGCGAACGTCATTACCCAATGCGTCGGGGTCTTCAACGAAAGATCCTTCAGTCGGGTTGTACCCACCAGCTCGACATAGTACGTCTGCCGCTCAACCGCATCGAACGTGAGCACACCGTCGACCTGGCCGGAGAGCATCGGCCACTT